>Ga0209602_1000015_pt1 | contig 126559 bp, 114 predicted proteins | sample COGITO_mtgs_1205_3_FD_184810 | JGI IMG/M metagenome (GOLD analysis project Ga0209602, IMG submission 184810) | Pelagic marine microbial communities from North Sea - COGITO_mtgs_120524 (SPAdes) (version 2) | ecosystem: Environmental > Aquatic > Marine > Epipelagic ...
CCATGATCAGGATGACGGTCTGTCGGTGCGTTCATTAAAACTACATCTGGTTGATACTTCCTGATGATCTCAGCAACCTTTATTTGTGACTCGTGATCCGTAGGAATTTTTCCATCGGAAAACGCTAAATTTTCTCGAATGATACACCCAAGAATTTGTCCAGCTTCTTTTGCTTCTTCATCACGCAATTCTGGGGTACCTCTCGTGCCCATTTCACCGCGCGTAAGGTCTATAATCCCTACCTTTTTTCCTGCCGCTGAATGCACCGCTAATATACCTCCAGCACCAAGCTCAACATCATCGGGATGGGCGCCAAAAGCTAGAATGTCTAATTTCATATGTCTAATTTCCTGCTGCAAAGGAAGTGATTTCCGCGCTCATGGGAGCAACGCGAGAAGCATGATGCCCAATCCAATGACCGTTTTCATCAATCAAAAACTTATTGAAATTCCAGCTTACTTTAGCATTACTTACTCCATTTTGTGAAGCGTTAGATAACCACTGATATACGGAATGACCGCTTTGAGCACTTGTTTTTACCTTACTCATCATCTGGAAAGTTACACTGTAATTTTTCTCACAAAAATCTGCGATTTTGTCTTCGCTACCTGGTTCTTGAAAACCAAAGTCATTTGAAGGGAAGCCCAGAACAATAAAATCTTCACCTCCATAAGCGTTGTGAAGCTCCTGTAAACCGGAGTATTGAGGGGTGTACCCACATTTAGATGCTGTGTTTACGATGAGTACTCTTTTACCCTTGAGCTGGGAGAAATCAAAGACATCGCCATTAATGGTTGTTGCGCTGAGATCGTAGAATGAGGTAGCTTCCATAGGGGTAGTAACATTTGAGGCTAAAGCCGTTGAAGATTGATTGCCATCTTGAGCAGAACACGATAGCGCAATTAGAGCAAAAAATAAAAATAATTTATTCATGAATAGGATTTTAATATACAACCCAAAATTTGCACAATAGTTTGCCGTAATTTTACGCCCATGAAGAATACGTGGATATTAGTCCAAAGATATTTTTCCCAGGAAGTGCGAAATTCGAATGTACTCTTTTCCTTGGGGCTATACCTGGTAGGCGTTGCTTACCTCATTTATCTTCTTAATGGTGGGAGTATTCCTGCAGATAAAGTTTGGAATACGCTACTGTGGATTGTAGTGTTCTTCGGAGCGATCCAATTAAGCTCAAGAAGTTTCGAATTTGAATCGAATGATTACTTCCATTATTACCAAACTATCGCTGGTCCTGGCGCGACGATTATTGCCAAGCTCCTGTTCAACAGTGCGTACATTACTGTAATTAGTGGGGTTACTTGGGGGCTCTTTATTGTTTTTTTTGGCAATCCTGTTTACAATAATACGTTGTTCGGACTCGCATTGCTTTTAGGCAGCGTAGGATGTAGCGTGGTGCTTACTTTAACTTCTGGCGTGGCACAGCGCACTCAAGGAAATGCGACTTTAGGCGCTATTTTAGCTATACCACTACTCCTCCCTATTCTACAATTAACCAGCGCTTTAAATCTTCAAGCGATAGTAGGTGTCCCTACAAACGAGGCCTTTAATTTAATAGGTTCTTTAGGTGCATTAGATATTGGAATTGGACTACTAGCCTACCTACTCTTTCCGTATCTTTGGCAAGATTAAACACACGCATGAAAGGACTACCCTACAAAATAGCAGGACTGCTCTTAATCCTATTCAGCCTTACTTACGGTTTATGGTCAGAGGTGCCCGATCTTCCCATCATTGAGCAAAGCATACGCAATCTTTTTTACCATGTCAGTATGTGGTTTGCGATGGTCGCGATGATGGCTGCAAGTTTTGGCAACGCAATAGGTTTTCTTTCTTCAGAAGATATGGCACGCGACAGAAGAAGCATAAGCCTGGCAGAGACAGGAATGTTTTTTAGTGTTCTAGGACTTCTAACAGGTATGCTTTGGGCAAAATTTACTTGGGGTGCATGGTGGACGAATGACCCTAAACTCAATGGAACGGCCATCACAATGCTCATTTACCTGGCCTACTTTGTATTGAGAAACTCCATTGATGATCCTCGTAAAAGAGCTAGAATTAGCGGTGTCTATAACATATTTGCTTTCGTGATGATGATTGTTTTCATAGGTATTCTACCAAGAATGACAGATAGCTTACACCCTGGCAATGGAGGTAATCCCGGATTTAATTCGTACGATTTAGACAATAGATTACGTCTCGTGTTTTACCCTGCAGTTCTTGGATGGATTTTAGTGGGAACTTGGATCGCCTCTTTGCGTTATAGACTTAGAACTTTAGAAGAATGAAAAAGCAAATTGCCCTATTCAGCGCCCTTTCTCCCTTAGCTGCGGCCGCTCAGAACGACAGCGTGATGTATGGGAATGAAAAAATGAACGTAGTCATTGGTGTGATCACTATCATATTCATTGGTCTTGGAGCCTATTTATTCTCCTTGGATAGAAAAATTAAAAAGCTTGAGGATGAAAAATAGTCAGGTGGCTATCATTATTGCTATTGCGGTTCTTATTGGGTATACGCTCGTAAAATTGGGCAATAGTGCGACTTACAGTGATTTTACCACAGCTGCTTCAGCAGGAGGTGATGCTACCACAGTCATCGCGTTCCTAGATTTAGATGCCGAAATGACCTTTGAGCCCAAATCGGTCCAATTCTCTTTTGGTGCCATTGACAAACAAGGAAAGAAGCAGCGGATAGTCTACTATGAGCCAAAACCACAAGATTTTGAGCGCTCTGAAGAAATTACGCTCACGGGTTATGATGCAGATACTGCCTTCATTGCCACCGAAATACTAATGAAATGTCCGTCGAAATACAATGAACAAAACGAAGTAGATAGCGATAAAATCTACAAATAACTTCTTATGAACTACATAGGTGAACACCTTTGGGCAGCAGAATTAGGTCGCGGATTGACGGCCTTTTCTTTTGCTTTTGCTTTACTCTCTGCAATTGCATACTACCAAAAAGGTACGCAATGGAAGACGCTGGGCCGTCTGGCGTTCAGGATTCACGCTACTGCCCTGTTCGGTCTGATAGGCACGTTGTTCTTTATCATGGCGAACCACTACTTTGAGTTCGACTATGTATGGAAACACACGTCGCTGGACCTCGCCCCACGTTATCTATTTTCTGCATTCTGGGAGGGACAGGAAGGATCGTTCTTATTATGGATGTTTTGGAATGCCATTTTAGGTTGGATATTAACCTATAGTGCCAAATCATTTGAAGGGCCAGTCGTCGGGGTATTTGCCGCAGTACAAGCGTTTTTAGTGAGTATGATTTTAGGCGTTTACATAGGCGACCTTCATCTCGGGTACAGCCCATTCATTCTTGTGCGTGAATTGAGTGAAAATGTCGGTCTACCCTGGACTCAATTTGCCGACTACCTCACGCGATTCCCGAATTTCGCAGACGGTTCAGGATTAAATCCGTTGCTTCAAAACTACTGGATGACCATTCATCCCCCTACGCTATTCCTAGGGTTTGCATCGACATTAGTGCCTTTCAGTTACGCAATCGCAGCTTTATTGCGCAAAGACTACACGAGTTGGATCAATAGCGCACTCGTTTGGAGCTTCTTTTCCGTTGGTATTTTAGGTGTTGGTATCTTAATGGGTGGCGCTTGGGCTTATGAAGCATTAAGTTTCGGCGGTTTTTGGGCTTGGGACCCTGTGGAGAACACCTCTTTGGTACCGTGGTTAACCATGGTAGCAGGAGCTCATTTACTGCTCATTCAACGCAACAAAGGTGGCGTAATGCCCTCAGCACTCTTTTTACTTATCCTGACCTTCCTCCTCATTTTATACTCAACATTCCTCACCCGTTCCGGCGTATTAGGCGATAGTTCCGTTCATGCTTTCGTAGATTTAGGTTTGAGTGGCCAATTATTAATTTACCTCCTCTTCTTCACCATCGGCGCCTTTGGGTTATTACTTATCCGTTACAAGGGCCTACCGAAAAAGGAAAAGGAAGACCGTATGGACAGCCGCGAATTTTGGATGTTCATCGGTGCATTGACCCTATTAATTAGTGGTCTACAAATTACACTGAGCACTTCTTACCCTGTTTTTAATAAGCTGTTTGGTCCGGAAGGTGTGCTCTTCACGTTGTACGATCGCAACAAAGTCCTCAACGATCCCATTGAGCATTACAATGCCATACAGGTGCCGTTTGCCATCATCATCACTTTATTGATGGGTGCGGGCCATTTCCTTGCTTACCGTAAAACCACAACGGCGTCATTCTTCAAGCGTCAAATCCTTAGTTTAGCGCTCACCACCCTCGTTGCTTTTGCAGGAGCAGCAGCGCTTGAGATGTGGAATCCCATGTACATCTTCCTCTTTTGGACAAGCTGTTATGCGATTATTGCTAATGCTGAATTTTGGTTGCGTTGGGCCAAAGGCCAAAGTGCGGTTACAGGATCGAGCGTTGCTCACATTGGCTTCGGCCTGATCATTGCGGGATCACTCGTCTCAAATGCCAACAAAACCATCATTTCACAAAACGACACCTTCATTCACGAAGACTTCCCATCTAACGAGAATCTACTTATTGAGCAGGGTGACACGGTGCCTATGGGCAACTACTTCGTGAGCTGGTCACAGCAATCTGAAGAGGGTCATTTTGTGAACTACCATCTGGATTTCTTTGAAGAAAATGATGGGAAATTGGAAGCCGCGTTTGAACTTAAACCACGCATACAGCTTAACGAACGAATGGGCAACGTAGCAGAACCGTCAACACAGCATTTTGCGCTTAAAGACATTTATACGCACGTCACCTATGCAGATTTACGGACGGCTGAGGAATTGGGAAATGATGAGTGGAAAAACCAATTTGAAATTGAATTCAATCTTAACGAGAGCCACTATCTCTATGGAAAATACCAAGTTACTTTGGATACGCTGCTCGTGGACGCACCTGATAAAGGTGGTGAATTGGAATATGCAGTGCTCGGTGCTGGAATCACGGTCAAAACCATGAATGATAGCACCTATAAAGTGATGCCCGTTTATGTCGTAGAGGGAGATGAAGTGCAGCATATGGATACAGAAATCAAAGAATTGGGTATAAAATTCAGCTTTGATCGCATCAACTATGAAACGAATCGACCGGTAATCATTGCGAGTGAACATAAAGAAGAAGACGTGCCATTCATTTTAGTAAAAGCTGTGATTTTCCCTTGGATAAACTTATTGTGGATCGGGTCCATTTTAATGGCTCTAGGAACTGTGATTGCAGTGGTTCAACGTCTAAAAAGAAGTTGATGCATGGGTGATGGATCGTTGCATATTGCTATAGTAGGCAAGGGAAACCTTGGTACCCATCTTTTTAATGGGTTATCAAAACAGCACACTCCATATTTCGTAGACCGCAATCTTCATCTACGCACCTCAACGGACCTAGTGATCGTATGTGTTGGTGACGATCAAGTTTCAACAGTATGTTCTTCTCTACCTCAACATCTGTTGGTTGCCCACACAGCAGGTGCCTTACCTATTCAAAGTGGAATGCGAAGTGGTGTTTTTTATCCATTATATAGCTTCACGAAAGATGCTGCTTTGAATTGGTCTGAAGTTCCTTTTCTGATCGAAGCTAGAACAAAGGAGGACGAAGCGGTGCTACGAGCGATTGCCTCATGCCTGACCCAAAAAATCTTTGATGTCCCATCTGAAAAACGCGAAAAACTGCATGCAGCCGCTGTGATGGTCAATAATTTTACGAATCACCTGTATACGTTGGCCTACGAACATGCCTCGCAAAATGATCTTCCAGTAGAAATCTTGCATGCCATTATGCGTCAAGGCCCGGATAAAGCAATCGAACTAGAGCCTAAAAAGGCTCAGACAGGCCCGGCAGTGCGCTTCGATACGCCTACAATTGAGAAGCACATGGCTTCCATCATAGACGTGGACACTCAAGAATTGTATAGATTATTAAGTGCCAGTATTCAAAAACACCATCCGAAAGATGAATTATAAAGAGCTCTTTAAAAACATTACAACCGTGGTCCTCGATGTAGATGGAGTCTTGACTAATGGTGAAGTTTTGCTCATGCCCGGAATGGCTCCTGTGCGAAAGATGCACAGTAAAGACAGCTATGCCTTACAATTGGCAGTCCGCAACGGTATTCGCGTAGCGATCATTACGGGCGGAAAATCCTCAGATGTTAAAGAACGTCTTTCAGGATTGGGAATAACGGATGTGTATTTAGGTGCTTCAGATAAAATTGATGCTTTTGAAGATCTAAAAATGTGCTACGACCTCTCCAATAAGGAAATATTATACATGGGTGACGATCTTCCAGATTACGACGTGATGGAATTGGCCGGACTAGCCTGTGCACCACAAGATGCAGCGCCTGAGATAAAAGCGATAGCGGACTATGTTAGTCCTGTATTAGGGGGCGAAGGCTGTGTGAGAGATGTCCTGGAGCAATTGCTAAAAATCCACAACCTGTGGGGACGCAAAGAAGATAGAACCTGGTAATATGAAATTGACCCACGAAATTATCTTGGGTTCTCAAAGTCCAAGGAGAGCCGCTTTTTTAACCTCTTTAGGCCTAGATTTTCGCACGCTACCACTTGATATAGACGAAAGTGCTCCAGCCCATCTTTCTGGCATGGAGGTAGCGGCTTATGTAAGTGAACTTAAAGCGAAAGCACTATGTACGCATCTTAAATCAGGACAGCTGGGGATCACTAGCGATACCGAGGTTTGGCAAAACAAGCATAGATTCGGAAAACCCACTGATGAAGCGAGTGCACGAGAAATGTTAGTGGCTTTGAGCGGGACAACGCACGAGGTAATCAGCGGACTGAGCCTTGTCACTATAGATAATGGCACACCGCTATTGACCACCGAGACAAGCTTAGTCACTGTTTATTTCTCTGAAATTCCTGATTGGGCAATAGACTATTATATCAAACACTATAAACCCTTTGATAAAGCCGGCGCATACGGGATTCAAGAATGGATTGGCGCAGGATTCATCAATCGCATTGAGGGTAATTACAATAGCGTCGTCGGTCTCGATACAGCCACCTTGCTTAGACTTTTACTTCCTTACAGAAAATAAAAAAACCCGACTGCTTTCGCAACCGGGTTCCTCTTTTGTTGATTTTTCAGACTATTCAGCGGTAGCCGGTTGAACAACGTCAACCATCCACTGATTTGTATCCGGTGTGCGACCTAAACGTATATCGTTCAATAAACGCTTAATCTCCATTGCCTTACCATCTGCTGGGGTGGGTATAGAATAGTTAGTACCCTCATGACCTATGGTGTCAATCTGACTAACTACAGCTGCAGTTCCCATACCAAAAGCCTCTTTCAATGCGCCTGTTCTTGCCGCCTCGACAATTTCATCTACCGTTACTGGACGCTCTTCGATCGCCCAACCTTGCTCTTTTACAAGCGTAATAATGGAGCGCCGTGTGACACCAGCTAAAATACGGTCCGTTAATGGCGGAGTTACGAAAGTATCTCCTATAAATAACATAAGGTTCATCGTTCCACTCTCCTCTATGTATTTGTGTTCTTTGTGATCGGTCCAAATGACCTGGTTGTACCCTTCCTTGATCGCTTGCGATGTAGGGTAAAAAGCACCACCATAATTACCTGCTGCTTTTGTGTAACCGATACCGCCGCCTGTTGCACGTGTATACTCCAGCTCAATCTTCACTTTCACGGAACCGGTGTAATAAGGCCCTACTGGAGAAGTTATGATACAGAAGGTATAATCATCACTTTGTCTTGCGGCGATAAATTCAGAAGAAGCGAAAAGGAATGGACGAATGTATAAGCTGTGTTCTTCCGCAGTAGGCACCCAATTCGCGTCGATCTCTAAAAGTTTCGTTAAACCGTCCATAAAGATTTCCTCAGGAATTTGAGGCATCATTAAACGTGCTCCACTCTTGTTCAAACGTGCGAAATTGTCTAAAGGACGGAACATACTAACGGTACCATCATCTTTACGATATGCTTTCATGCCTTCAAAAGCGCTTTGACCATAATGCAGTGCATGCAGACCGTAGCTAAATTCAAGCTGCCCGTAAGGACGAATTTCGGGCTCTTGCCATGCACCGTTTTTAAAATGACACACGAACATGTGATCAGACATGTTACGTCCAAAAGGTAGGTTTGAAAAGTCTACTTCGCTTATGCGGCTTTTAGAAGTCAATTCAATTTTCATTCGCGCTTTATTTGGGAGTACAAATGTACTAAATTTGACACTATAAATCATCGACGGTGTTTACCAAAACATTAGGTACGCCCGTTTTAAAACACTTATAATTCATATGAAACATTTATTTCTTGCCGCGCTTGCTACAATTGGGCTAATTTCTTGTCAAAACGGAAAAAATCCAGCAGAAGAAAGTGCAGATAACGTGATCGTAACGACGGATTATTTGAATTTTGGCGACAGCACCTTTAATGTTGAAAATGCCTTTACAGCAGCGGAAGTCGTAAAAAATATGGCCAGTGACCTAGATACAGTCTGGGCAGTTGTTGGCGGTCCCATTACACAAGTATGTACTACCAAAGGATGCTGGATGGCGACAGCTATTGACTCGAATAATAACCTATTTGTAGACTATGATTATGAGTTTTTACTTCCTACAAACAGTCAAGGTCAGGATATGATCATGTCGGGATATGCCTATTGGGACAGCACTTCGGTGACCCAATTACGTCATTATGCCGAGGACCGTGGCGCAAGCGAGGATGAGATTGCTGCTATTACTGAACCTGTTGGCGAAGTAATGTTCAAAGCAAAAGGCGTTAAAATCATTCTTCCTGATGCTGAATAAAATATTCTTTTTGACAGTAGCCGTTTCCTTGAGCCTCTATTCCTGCGACACAACTGAAGAAACGTCTTCAACCGCTAAAAAAAGCACATGGTCGCCTAAAATGGATGAGCCCAGCGAATTGGCACAAATCATGCGTGATCTCCACGAGGAAGGCTTGCAGCGTAAAGCATCACTTGAAAAAGGTGAGCTTTTCTCGGGAAGCGTAGACAATCTGCTAAAAATGATTGCGGCTACACCCACAGAGCCACATATGAAAGGGCCCGCTTTCGAGCCGCATACCTTAGCTTTTAATGCCAGTTATGGCGCTATTCAATCTGCCAGTACGATAACCCAACAGATTGATGCACATAATAATCTTGTGAAATCTTGTGTGGCGTGCCATACTAATTTCTGCCAAGGGCCCATTTCACGAATTGAATTGCTTTATATCAATTAATGTCAGTTGCTGGTGAACGTCATATTACTACCTCGAGCGACGGAAGCACCACCATCTGGGTACCCGGACTAGACGAGCATTACCACAGTATTCATGGCGCGCGAACGGAAAGCCTTCACGTTTTCATCGAAGCTGGATTCAAGGCAACATCTGCTCACCCAGTTCGTGTTTTAGAAGTAGGGCTTGGGACAGCCTTAAATGCACAACTCACTTTTGAGACAGCGAAAGAATTAGGTGTGGACTTACAGTACCATGCGATAGAGAAATTCCCCATCACTCCAGAAGAAGCGGCGGCCTTACGGGAAGCGGGTATGAAAGGAGCACTTCCCTTCTTGTTAGCAACGCACAATGTTCCCTTGAAATTCGGAAACTCCTCATTTACCCTAATTGTAGAGGACCTACGAACGTTCACTGCTGAAAATGGCAGCTATGATCTCATTTACTTTGATGCTTTTGCACCCAGCGCGCAGCCCGAACTTTGGTCAGATGCAGTTTTTGAAAACATGTACCGCCTGCTCGCTAAGGGTGGCATACTCACGACCTATTGCGCGAAAGGCGTGGTTAAACGATCAATGAAAGCAGCGGGATTTGAAGTGGAAGCGCTGCCTGGTCCGCCTCGTAAACGAGAAATGACACGCGCATGGAAACGGTAAAAGCCATAAAATTCACAGCACGTTGTTACGCGCTTATTGTAAGTGATACCCGCAGACTTTTGGTCATGAAGGAACGCTGGCGTGGGGTGGATTTAAACAAACTTCCCGGAGGTGGACTAGAATTGGGCGAAGGATTGTTAGAGTGTCTTAATAGAGAACTGAGAGAGGAGTTCGCCCATTTCGAACCTTGCCAATGGTCACATTTACATACCCCTTCTCATTTTTTCACATCTCAATTTCGACCGGATGAGCAATTGCTTCTAAATTACTACAAGGCTGTAGCTCCAGTTAACGAACAACGCTGGGCATTGAATCCGGAAGAATCGGAAAATTTACTAGGAATTGAATGGCTTTCCTTGAGAAAAGAAAACAGAAGTTGGTTCACATTAGAGAGCGATCGAGATGCCTTCGATAAATTAGTAGCGCTCTACGATTAACCCAATCTTCGCTGCACCACAGCAGCAATCTGAGCGTACAATTGCTGTGGGGCTTTGGTACGCCAATTCAAAGCATCTAAAGTACCCCCCAAAACAAAATACATGTCAAGGCTATAGCTCGATAGTTCATCCAGTACATGGGGTCGTAAATTTAGAAAGGCCATCCAACCGTCGGGCACCTCCTCCAACCATTCGTCGTAATAATCCGCTTCGTCGGCGTGAAAATTTAAAATATTCTCGCCAATTAGAATGAATTTATCAATACCAACAGGCAGCATCTCATCTATCAAATCACGCTTTACGCGCATAATGTCGTTATGTACAGCATCGTTCCATTCACCAATAAATTCAACAACTGCATAGCCTATTGCGTAATCGACAAAAAGGATTTTTAGGAAAAGCGTTTCACAACCTATACTGTCCCATTGCGGATGTATAACGTGATCAAAAATTTGATCCGTGAAATGCACCTCACTGTTGAAGTAACCGTACAGCGGACTTTGCGGATCTTCACTCGCTTGATACAAATGGCGCCAATTATAATAGGGTTCTATCGTATGCACTGAAAAAAAATTAGTGAATGTGTACCTAACAAAATTGGCTCAACATTGTTAGCTTTCCAACAGAAAATTACCACATGGCTGTATTTACCATCACTGGCGCTACTGGATCCGTAGGCAGAGCAATCATACAAACGCTCCAAAGTCAATCGCATGAGATACGCGTACTGAGTACGCGGAAATCTGTAGAGATCAATGGCGTATCCTCATTTTACTGGAATCCCAATACCAATGAAATAGATCAAGATGCTTTGATTGGATCAGATTACCTCATCCATCTTGCGGGAGCCACAGTAAGTAAACGCTGGACAGCTGCCTATAAAAAACAGATTATGGACAGCCGTGTGGACGGTACACAACTTTTACTAAGTACGATGCGTCGTTTAAAAACGCCACTTAAAGCAGTAATAAGTGCCTCCGCTATCGGTTATTACGGAAGTGATTTAGAACGTTTAATGAAGGAGAGAGATGCACCTGCCAACGACTATCTCGCAGCTGTGACGAAAACATGGGAGTCGTACACACAGAAATTTGAATCGCCGCAAACGCGGAGCATCCAGCTTCGAATAGGTATTGTTCTAGATTCCGGTACCGGTGTTTTGGGTCGATTAGAGCCGCTGGTGAAATTTGGACTTGCAGCACCTCTAGGTTCCGGCAAACAATGGAGCAGTTGGATTCATGTTGAAGACCTCGCCCGAATGTTTGTCTATGCGGCTTCACAATCCTTAGCCAGCGGCCCTTACAATGCCGTAGCACCGGCTCCTGTGACAAACAAACAGCTCACTAAAGCCCTATGCCGAGTGAATAAACGGCCTATGCTTCCTATTGGTGTCCCTCCGTTCGTATTGAAAACAATGCTTGGTCAAATGGCAACACTCGCTTTAATGAGTCAAAAGGTCAGTGCAGATAAAATAGTAGCCACGGGCTTTTCCTTCAAATACACAACCATCAGCGATGCACTCAGCGCAATTTATCAGCATTAAAAAACCCCGACCTTTTCAGGACGGGGCTTGCTTTGAACTATGTTAGGGATAGTTTAAGCATTTGTCGCCGACACGTTGATCGTCAATTCAATGCTGTGGTCGATCAGGTCTTCTTTTAAAGTTTCTGCGATCGTTGCATCCTCACTATCGTGGTATTTCACATTCCACTTCGTGCGATCAATTGAGAATGTCGGCGCAGTAAATTGTATAGTACCCGCTTCTACTGTTACATTCGCTGGAAACTCAATACTATTGGTAATTCCACGGATGGTTAAGTTACCAACTACTACCGATGAAGCCTCATCCGTTGCCTCTTCACGTACTTTAATGATTTCGAAAACTGCTGTTGGAAATGTATCAACTAAAAAGAAATCTTGCGACTTCAAGTGTCCTTCTAAGTAACCACGTTTACCTTCATCTTTAATGCTTACGACTGCGATAGAATTCATATCTATAGTAATGCTTCCACCAACGAGTTGACCTTCAGAAACTGCGAAAGTACCCGATTGCACACCTATAGTTCCAAGATGATCCCAATCTACGAAAGACTTGAATCCGCGCCATTTAAGGTAAGAGCCCTCAACTAATTCGTAATCAGTAGCTTCAGTAATTACTTCTACCTCTTGCGCTTCTCCTGTGACTGCTTCGTCTGCCTTTGTACCGTTTGAACAGCTTACGGCGATGATTGCTGCCGCTGCTAAAATTGCAATTTTCTTCATTTTATTCATTATTAAATAGATTCATACAGATCAACGCACAAAAGATTTAATTGTTTAAACATGCATCTAATTAATTTTTAAACCAGGTACAACGTAATTATAAGGAAAAGTGTTTTTTGCGCAGGCGAATTGCTAAAATACTGACGATCAAAGTGATACTACCTGCTAAAAGGTACGGATAGGTATAATGAAAGCCATAGGCCGCTCCACCGATAGCAGGACCTAATACCCTTGCTAATGAACCCACACTCTGATTGGTGCCTAAAATTTTCCCTTGGGCATCCTTAGGTGCAAAACTGCTCAATAATGAACTCACCGTAGGAGTCAAAAGCGCATTACCCAATGAAAGAAAGCTTAAACAAAACAATTCGAGGCCAAATAAATCAGTTGGTACAAAGGGCATTCCAAAAAGCCCTAGAGACACTAAAATGGTCCCGAACACCAGAAGATTGCGTTCCCCAAACCAGGTATTGAATTTTCCTATAAGTCCGCCCTGTATAATCACTGCCAATAGACCTATGTAGGCGAAAGTATAGCCTATGTGCATTTCAGATAAGCCAAAGTGCTCCGCCCATAAAAGTGTTGAGGTGATTTGCATCATGCTAAATCCTAAGATGTAGACAAAATTTATAGTGAATAGCGCACTTACTTCAGGGGTCGATTTAAAGCGGATAATGTCTTTAAATGGATTGGGGAATAATTGGCTTTGTTTGGATTTCTCTTTCAAGGTTTCTCCTAAGAAAAACCAAGCAAGAATAAAATTCAAGCCGCTTAAACTGGCTGCAAAATACCCTACTCCCGCAACGCCAAAATATTCATTTAATATCCCGCCTAAAGAAGGCCCGAAAATGAATCCGAGACCAAAGGCAGCGCCAATAATACCGAATGCTTTCGTCCTGTTTTCTTGTGGAACAACATCACTTATATACGCTTGTGCAACACTCAAGTTCGCCGCTCCAAATCCTTTCATGAGGCGCGTAACAAACAGAAGCCACAGCACTGTAGCATTTGCAAAGAGAATGTAAGCTACCATCATAATTAAAATACTCGTGAGCATCACAGGGCGTCGTCCATAGCGGTCGCTCAATCCGCCCCAGAAACTAGCGAACAAAAACTGCATAATACTAAAAGAGGCACCTAACAATCCTACCATCGCATCCGTTGCACCTAAATCTTTAGCATAGATCGGTAAAATCGGAATGATCAGTCCAAACCCCATCAGGTCAAGGAATATGGTTAAAAAGAGTACCGCTAAAGCCTTATTTCTCATCCTTTTCGGGTGCTACAGATTTAACTTTTATACCACTTTGCTGCAGGTTGTATTGACACAATTCGCGCGCCGCAAAGACTTCCGGGAATATGGCCTTCGCTTCATCTTCAAACTGTCGTTTATCTGCATAACGCGCACTAAAATGCCCTATGATTAAATGCTTTGTACCCGCCTCAACAGCAACCGTAGCCGCCTGAGCAGCGGTACTGTGCATGGTTTGCTTAGCACGTGCATTCTTATCTTCGCAGAAAGTACTCTCGTGATAAAGTAAATCCACCCCTTTCACGTACTCAGCAGTATCTGGGGAGTACATGGTATCAGAGGCAAACGCATACGACAATGGTGGTGGTGGATCAAAGGTGAGTAAGTCATTCGAGACTTCCTTTCCTTCATCGCTGGTCCAATCTTTACCTTCTTTAATCCAATGGTAGTCGCAGACGGGGATGCCATGCGCATCTGCTGCTGCTTTATTTAGCGATCGTTTTAAAGACTTTTCCTTAAACAGAAAACCCGTGGTTGCGATCCTGTGCTTTAATGGAAAGCTCGAGATAGTATAAGATTCGGTTTCAAGCAATACTTGCGGTACTTTATGCTGGGTCACTATAAATTGCATCGGATAGGACGTAAAGGTCCCCGCAGCCCTAAACTGGGTGAGTACGATATCTTTTAGTTTAGGAGGCCCATAGATTGTCAATGGCGCGGTACGGCCTAATAGATGAAAGGTGCTTAAGAGTCCAACCAAGCCAAAAAAATGATCTCCATGAAGGTGGGATATGAAAATATGATTGATCCTCGAGAACTTCGTCTTTGATCTCCGAAGTTGTTTCTGTGTTCCCTCTCCGCAATCTATCAAGAAATAATGCTCGCGCATTTTTAGTAACTGCGCAGTGGTATACTGATTTGACGTGGGCGTTGCACTTGCTGCCCCCAAAATGATCAAATCAAGGCCCATATTTAGGCCTTACTTAGTTTGCGCTTCTCTGCAAGTAGGTATAATACGGCCATGCGGACCGCTACGCCATTCTGAACTTGATCCAAAATAATAGAATGCTCACTATCCGCTACTTCCGATGTGATCTCAACCCCTCTGTTTACTGGTCCAGGGTGCATTACAACAATCGGTTTTTCAAGAGCATCTAGATGTTCCATTGTAAGACCGTACTGGGCACGGTACTCTGCAAGGGACGGGAAGTATTTTAGATCTTGACGCTCGTGCTGAACTCGTAACATATTCGCAACATCGCACCATTCAATGGCTGTCTGAAGGTTGTGTTCAACCTTTACACCCAGGGTATGCATGTATTTTGGAACCAGCGTCGTAGGTCCACAAACCATTACCTCAGCGCCCATTTTCTTTAACAACAGAACATTCGAAAGTGCTACTCGACTATGTACGATATCGCCAACAATAGCAACCTTAGTGCCTTTCAATGTTCCTAACGCCTCACGGATTGAGAAAGCATCCAGTAGTGCTTGTGTGGGATGTTCATGTGCACCATCTCCTGCATTTACAATGGAGGCATCAACGTGCTGGGCTAAAAACTCACCAGCACCTGGATTGGGATGTCGCATCACCACCATATCTACTTTCATAGATAGGATATTATTCACCGTATCAACTAACGTCTCGCCTTTCTTCACCGAAGAAGAAGCCGCAGAAAAATTGACCACGTCAGCGCTCAATCGCTTTTCAGCCAATTCGAAACTTAACCGTGTCCGCGTCGAATTCTCAAAGAATAAATTCGCCACAGTGATATCTCGAAGGGTCGGTACTTTTTTTATCGGCCGGTTAATGACCTCTTTAAACTGTGTCGCTGTATCGAGAATGAGCTGGATATCCTCTGATTTGAGGTGCTTTATACCCAGTAAGTGATTCACAGATAATTCGCTCATTATTCGGGATCCGTTAGTAGTACTGCATCTCTCCCGTCTACTTCTTCCCAGAGCACTTCAACTCGCTGTGAGGCGATTGAATCGACTTGACGGCCTTTGTAATCTGGTTGTATAGGGAGGTCACGCGAAAATCTTCGATCTATCAACGTGAGTAATTCCATTTTCGCTGGTCTACCGAAGCTCAGGATAGCATCCATCGCTGCGCGAATACTTCGACCCGTGTAAAGAACATCGTCTATAAAGACGACTTTTTGATCTTCTACCAGATGATCTACACGCGTTTTGTTCGGCTGCAAATGACCTGGACGTCGTCTGAAATCATCTCTGTAAAAAGTGATGTCCAAGACACCCGTGCGTACACCTTCCACACCATAGGTACTTTCAAGAAGCTTAACAATGCGTTCTAGAACCTGCACACCTCGTGGTTGCATTCCTATGAGAATGGAACTAGAGAAATCACCATGATTTTCAATCAACTTACAACACAAGCGATTTAACGCTATGTTCAGTGCTCTGGAGTCGATGATTTCCCTTTTGCTCATGCTGCAAATTTACTCATTAATACTTAGCTAGCGTAGCCTCCAAATCAATACCTCCAAAATTTCCACTGCTCATGAGCGCCATGGCCTTAATATTGTGCGGATTTTCAAGAGCCGATTGGAGCGATTCCGAGGAGTCAAATACGCGTACTCCGGCACCAAAAGCAGTTTCAACATCTGCCTTACTCAGAGCAGGCAGTTTTTTGTGCGCAACTGCGTCGGGACTAAAATAAACCCAAGCCTCATCCGCCGCGTCCATAGTACCTAGATACTGTGGTAAAAATTCCGGATTCAAACTACTAAAAGTGTGTAATTCTAACACAGCACGTACCGCTCCGAATTGCTCTTTAAGCGCTTTGACACAAGCTCCTACTTTACTGGGTGCATGGGCGAAATCACGGAACACTTTGACTTGACTTCCGGTTTTGAATACCTCCATGCGATTTTGAGCGCCCGTGAAACTCAAGATTGCATCGTAAAACGCATCTTCTTGAACTCCCATTTCCAAGCAAATCCATCGCGCTGCTTCAAGATTGCTCAAGTTGTGCTCTCCAAAAATTTGTAGCGGCATCATTCCCTCCTCGGTGTGTATAAAGGTCTGACCATCAACGATTTCAAATGCAGGAAGGGTGTAACTAAATGTTTTAACTGGTGCGCTTGTTTCTTCAACTAGATTCACTAATTCTACATCGCGCTCGTTGTAAATCAGGGCACCACCTGGCTCTATAGTATCTAGATAGGTACGGAACTGGTCAACATAAGATTCAAAGGTGGGAAACACGTTAATGTGGTCCCATGCAATACCTGTGATAACTGTGATATTTGGACGATACAAGTGAAATTTAGGGCGACGATCAATAGGCGAGCTCAAATACTCATCGCCTTCCATGACCATAAATTCGCTGCCACTTTCCAATTCAACCATACAATCGAAACCTTCAAGTTGAGCACCCACCATATAGTTTGTAGGCTGTCCCACATGATTCATCACGTGAAGTACCATTGCGGTGGTCGTAGTTTTACCATGTGATCCGGCAATGACCACACGCGTCATGGTTTTGCTGATTTCGTAGAGAAATTCCGGATACGAGAAAATGGGCAACTCTAACTCTTGCGCTTGGGCCAATTCTGGATTATCCTCACGCGCGTGCATTCCTAAAATAATAGCATCGAGTCCCTCTTGGACCTTTTCTGGATACCAACCTTCAACCTCAGGTAGTAATCCCTTTCGCTCAAGTCGACCGCGAGATGGCTCAAAAATTTGATCGTCTGAACCAGTGATCGTATGTCCGCCATTGTGAAGGGCAATGGCCAAATTATGCATGGCGCTGCCTCCAATGGCTATGAAATGAATATTCATGTGTTATTCTTCGAAGTATAAATTACCAAATCGGATTTTAGAACCGCGTAAAGAAAGTAGTATCGCGCCGTCATAGCCGTCATTTGCCAATCTCGATTGACGGGGTGCAACTCTGAATTTCTGGCGCTTATTTCGATATAGCACATTGTATCTCATGGACGCATCATGTCCCAATGTTACCATTACCAGGTTTCCTGCTTTCGCATTCGTTATGCGCTTGAGGTTCTTTTTTCCCCAGCGTTTCGCATTCTTACGGTGATCATTGTATAGAAAATGTAATCCCTCTTCATTCAGCAACATCGTATAACCCAAAAAGTAACCGCCATCATTCATTGACGTTTGTTTCTTTGGAATGTGCGCATACCAATCCACATCACCAGATTTATCTATACTTAAGACAATAATATCGTTGTAGTAATAGTAATAATTAGTCGTAGTCTGACCCCGTTGACCCTGAGTTGTTCGCACGACCACCTCATAATCTTCTGCCACTACATAAGCACCCCCATCTGGCCTGGACACAAACTCGCGAAAGACAAAATTTCTTCGAATACCTTTACCGCGCTTCGCTCTATATTTATTGAATTGAGCCACAAAATCTGGAGCGAATTGGTTGAGATTTGAAGAAACTACTTCTCCCTTCGCTTGGTCAAACGCTAAATACAAGGCTCCGTCCATGTCCCATACGTTTCTCTTACCATAAAACCCCGAAATGGCCATCTGTCCGTCTACTAGATCACACTCGATTCCTAAGCTTTGAACGAGCACATCTTGTAATCCTAAATCGAACTCAACCACATCGCTAATCCCACTCTCGTCCGTGACCCTCATGAGTTTGTACTCTAGATCTCGATTGTTCAACATAGTCATGTTGGGACTATTATCGTAATAGCTCAAAATGAATACTTCACCCGAATTGGACACTTCAAAATCCATGATCCCAAAGTTCCTATCGCGATAAGACAATTCGACATCTGCATTCCAAAGCTCCTCCAAGGCGCTATCAAAAATTCGTATGTAAAAGTTTTCTGTGGAATTACGTTCATAGGGCGGATTTGTAAAAATCGCAATCTTGGAACGGTCTTTAGATAATTGAATATCGAAATCACCACGAGCCCTACGTCGACTATCAAGCACCTCCATTACTTTCACTTCGCTTAAGGTCGCATTTGAATCGAGTGTGCGGCAGAGCAAATAACGCTGATCTGCCTGCCTGTCGTAACTCTCATAGAAGAGGTATTGTGTTTCGCCAATAATGACACTAGTCTTATAATCAACGCGTCGGCCCTTCCATTCCCAACGCGCATTTTTAATGAGCCAATTTTCGCCCAAATCATAACGGTCGTAATAGGCAAAATATTCATTTCGTGAAGACCCCAGTAAAGATGCGTTAGCTGTCTTGTAGGTGTAAAAACCTTTATCACCCACTTGGAGTAATCGGTCAAATTTTGCGGAGCGAGTAGAATACTCTGGACTCCATTCCAAAATTGGATATGAACCTTGTGCATGTGCACCGGTTAGGATAAAGAAGGAAACTATCAGCGTGAAGACGCCTTTTTTTAAACACAGCATACGCTTGGGGTGAACATTTTTTGTAATTTAACTCAGTTGAAGTCAAGATACAGCACCCCTACAAGATATCTATCATATGAAGAGATTTATTTACAGCCTTATCGCAGTCCTAGCATGGTCCCTGAGTGCCGATGCGCAGACCGTGATTGTGCGAAAGCGGGACCTCAACACTGCCCAAGGAGCAGGTACCATAAGTAGTAGTATATCTTCCAGCTCACTTTCAACGAGCAGTAGTTTGTATTACAGCAGGTACAACCACGGCATAAAACTTAGTCCAACAGCCATGTTGGCAGGAGATATACCTATTTCTTACGAACACAAAGTCTCAGATTACATGAGTGTGGAAGCGGGTATCGGTGTAACCACATTCAATATCACAGAAGAGGCCATTCGAGGCTACAGTATGAGACAAGACGGGCAAACGCAAAGCAAGCTCGGATATAGCGGCAACATCAATATGAAGTTTTTTCCGGAGGGCAATGCGTTCGAAGACGGTTATTATATCTCATACACCATGGGCCATCGGAATTACGCGCAAGATTTCTACACCACCACACCAACAGGTATAGATACTACCGTTAATGAAGGATTCAATTGGACCGATTTTGGATTTACAGTTGGCTACCAAAGTCGTCCATCAGAACGCATGATTGTAGACTGGTTTATCGGTGGTGCCATTCGCCAAAAGCAGCGCAGAACCTCTGATTATGTCGAAGCGTTCGATCCTGTTTCAGGTATTTTCACAGGAGAATACCAACTTATCGATTCAAAAAATGCTGCACCTGCCATACTTGGAGGAATGAAAATCAGCATTTTATTTAGGTAAAATCGCCTTTGAATGTTTACACGCTGCAGTAGAAACTTATTGCACACTCAAGCTGAACGCGGCGGGCAGGTTGTTGGAGAGCTTCACGGCAATGTCGTAATCATCAACCATAGAGTGCGTTATAGTTTCCGTATCTAAGCTAACTCCTGAATAGAACGTGGCAAGGTCAAAGGTCAGTACTAAATGATCACCCGGTCTAATGGCAGTATTGATTTCTTTGGTTCGATACAATGCGTTTTTACCAGTATGCCAAGCTAAAAGCTGGTCATCGACCCCTAAAATTCCTGATGCATTTACTCTACCATCTATTTTTAAGAAACGGTACATGGTTGCCCACGACCAGTACATTGCATTCGAACTGGAAAGCGGATGATTCGAATCAAAGGAGGTAGGATCCTGAATGTTATTGATGGAATCTACACCCATTCCAAAGCTGAATCTGTCAACTTTTTTCGTCAACGGTAAAACAAAATGCATCGAAGCACTGTCCTGTCCATTAATGAAAACAACAGGCTCTTTCACCTCATCTCCAAGCGCGATTTGACTTAAATAAAAATGAATCAACTCAAATTTAATGGCCGTATCGCCCTCATACAATGTCTCACCTATCTCAAAAGGAACGCCGTTGTGTTCAAGGTTTATTTCCAAAGTAACCTGCTGCGATCGATCACCACAAGAACTAAATAAAAGAACTAATGGAAAAAATAAAAATAATGCTGAACGCATAGAGCAGTGATTTTTACAGTTTAAACTCGAACTCACTACTGACGTTGTCTCGCAAAATTTTAGCTAAATCATAATCTATAGCATCAGCTGGGTCACTATTGATAATATTCATTGTGGACGGACTTAATCCAATGAGGCTAAAAATTCCAGAAAAGAAATTATCGACATCAATATCCATCACAATAAACACATCCTTGTTTGAACCTACATTGAAATTACGTTTTTCACTTTTCATCACAATCAAATCCGGAGTAGCAAAACGCCAATTAAAGTTTGCTTCGGGCGTTGTGAATACGCTGTCCGCTGGGTTGAAAATTCGACCTTCGATTTGAAAAAAGCTGTGACCAACATCACTACCATTCCATACCAAGCCTTTACTTAAGGGATTAGTCGGCTCTAGTTGCTCAGGAGCTGTAAAAGCGCGTGCGCTATCCAATCCTATGTTATACTCTATGCTACCATTGTAATTCCCTGAAGGCAAATAAGCGAGTTTTACTTCTGAATTACCTATCAAATCGATCATAGTCAAGTCACTTTCTGTAAAAGTGGTATCCTTTTCGTCATAGCTCACGAAGCGTGCACCGCTGAGTGTAACGTAGATATGATCAAATTTTACTAAATCGCCATTGACCTCATATACCGTTGAGGTGTCAATGATTGCACCGTCATAATATTTGTAGGCACGTATGTAGATATTTCTATTGTCCAGCGCTGTAGGATCAACGATTGGAATAGGATCTTCACATGCTGTAAACAGCGTTGATACCAGTACTAAAAGAATTAATTTTTTCATTCGTCTTTAATTTTCAAAAACTCTGGCGCTTGTTCTATAGCAACCATTATTTCATCTAACAGTTCATCATTGGATTTTGAAAAGTCCAATTGTAAAGGTTCCTTAAAGGTAATGTTTAACAGGTTACCGTTGCTCTTCACAAACATACCCGTTTTATCGAAGGCTCGTCGAAAACCGTCAATCACCACGGGAACAACTACTGGCCTCAATTCTTTGATCAAATGTACCGTTCCTCGCCTTCCTTTAACGAAGGGTCTCGTGGTACCTTGTGGAAAGGTTATGGTCCAACCCGTTTCCATGGCCCGTTTAATATTTTCAATATCCTTTGGATCTACCGAACGGTTCACATTCTTGCCGGCCTCACGCCACGTGCGCTTAATACTTACACTCCCGGCATATTGCATGAGCTTAGGTAGCATTCCCTTTTTCATGGTTTCAGCCGCAGCGACGAAAAACACGTTGAGTTTGGGACGAAAAATCGTGTGAAAAGGGACACTATTGTAACGGCCATTTTCTGCAGCATTAAATACCTGATACATCGCACTAACATCTGCGAAATACGTTTGATGGTTCGAGACAAACAAAACTCCCTGGTTTGGCAAGTCACGCAATTTATCTGCACCTACAATTCGGGTACTATTAATGCGAAAGAAACGGTACCAAGTAATCAAACCAAACACAAAAATCACCGTCCGCTTAATGAGCAGATTGTAACCAAAGCTATCTCGCTTGAATGGATTTAAGTGCATGTAAATATTGTTTCAGGACGGCAAATATACTGCTAAGAAAACAGAGCGCTGAGCTCCCCAAGAATCATTGCTGTTGCGCCCCAGATTACTTCGCCCTGCCAATGAAACGCTGGTACCCTTGAGGGACCATATTTGGTCATTACCTCTGCATCGCGTACTATCGAACGATCGCATATTTTAGTCAATGGAACGGACAGCGTATAAGACACTTCCTTTTCTTCCAAGACCAATTCTGGTAGTGCTGGACTGTAGGTGACGTATGGTTCTACGTAAAAATTTGAGGGCGGGATATAAAGCCAACTCAATGCGCCGATAGGAAGCAACTCCTCCTTTCGCAGTCCTACCTCTTCAAAAGCTTCACGATACGCAGTATTCTCGAGTGTTTGATCGTGTTCTTCAAACTTACCGCCGGGAAAACTAATCTGACCACTGTGAGTACCATCGTATACCGGACGTTTCATCAGTAATACCTCAAGCCCATCGACTCCATCAAAAAGATGCACTAATACACCTGCTCGTTTAGGGTTCTTAGACGCTACTGCTTCCAAATTGAGTGAATTTCTGTAGGAAGGCATCAGTAGTCGATGCCCCTTAATACCGGGGAGCGGTTCTTTAAAAGCTGTTTTTAGGTCTGAAAGGGTCATGTTACTAAAGGTAGTTCAGGATTTTTGCGCAGTGCAAAAAGAGTCGTTATCTTTGTTTTCTATCATAAATTTTATTTAATAGGACATGACTATTACCCAATTCAAATATATCGTTGCCGTTGACAACCATCGCCATTTTGCGAGAGCTGCGGAAGCCTGTTTTGTTACGCAACCTACTTTAAGCATGCAAATTCAAAAGCTTGAAGAGGAATTGGATATTCTCATCTTCGACCGCTCCAAACATCCCATCGTACCCACACCATTAGGCGTACGTCTCATAGATCAAGCACGAAAGATTCTGCACGAAAGTGCCGTACTGGAGAATATGGCCAAACGTATAAAAGGTTCCTATGAAGGAATGTTGAGTTTAGGCGTAATCCCTACGGTCGCGCCTAGCTTACTTCCGCGATTTATTCCGGAATTCAAATCGAAATTTCCCGATATCACCCTAAAAATTGAAGAGCTCAAAACAGAGGATATGATTGATGCACTGCGCAAGGATCAGATCGATGTGGGCATCGCAGCTACACCTTTAGATGAGAAAGGTATTGTTGAAGAACCATTATACTGGGAACCATTTATGGCCTTTGTACCGGATTACCATCCGATGAAAAACGACGAGTTTTTATTGGCCTCGGAAATTAATGTGAATGATCTTTTACTCTTAAACGAGGGGCATTGCTTTAGAAATAGTGTTTTGAAACTTTGTCAAGCCAATTCTCAAGAAGGACAGGGATTACAAATGGAAAGTGGAAACTTTGATACCCTTGTAAAATTGGCCCATAGAGGTATGGGAATGACTTTATTGCCCTATTTGACAGCCATTGACTTAGATGAGAAATATAAGCCCAGCGTAAAACCTATCGCAACCCCTACTCCCGGCCGTGAGATCAGCTTACTTTATGCAAGGACACAACTTAAAGTGGAATGGATTGAAGCAATGGGCGAATTAATCAAGGTACATCTTCCTAAAAAAGTGCTTTCTAAACCAGATCAGATTGTTAGCCCATAAACTGGAAGAACCAAGTCAAGATAAAAAGCAAAACCACAGAAAGCAGGTTTAATGCAATCCCACGGTAAATCATATACGACATGCTCAAACTGCCCGTTGAGAATACGATGGCGTTTGGAGGTGTAGCCATGGGCAGCATGAATGCACAACTCGCACCAAGAACCAGTGGAAGAGATAAAGCATAAAAATCTAATCCCAAGGCTGTAGCCAACGAATACACCAAAGGAAGTAAGGCGCTAACGAGTGCCATATTGCTAAGTAATTCAGTCGCAAAGACACCCAATAGCGCCATAACCAACAGCCATGTAGCAAAAGGGATTCCTTGTAAGGATTGTAATTGATCACCTAACATTACAAACCACTGGCTGGCCTGTAATGTACCAGCCAATGCCAATCCACCTCCAAACAGGAGTAAAATTCCCCAAGGCAAGGCTTTCGTATCCCCCCAATCCAAAACACTTTTGTCTGAACCATCGAATACGGCGAATAGAATGACGGCAGCTGCTAATGCGATACCGGTATCCGACCATTGTATGACGGGAATCCATATATTTAAATACGGACGGAGTATCCAAAACATTGCGGTTAGCGCAAAAACCATCGCCACTCGACGTTGTGCTGTTGTCAACGTACCTAACCGACTCCATTCATCTTTCAACCAGTTTCGCGTGCGCTCTTCTTCAGATGACGAGAGCTCATTATGCCCCAACCCCCTACGTAGAATCAAATAAGCTATGGTACCCAACAAAGCACTTGCAGAAAGTCCGACCGGCAGCCATTCAACAAAGCCTATTTGACGGTTCAATTGCGCACTCATAAATCCGGCGAAAATCATGTTTGGCGGCGTCCCAATTAAGGTGGCCATTCCGCCAATATTTGCTGCCCAAGCCACACTGAGAAGAATAGGACGAGCCAATTTATCACGCTGCTCCGGCTCCAGAATGGCAATGACACTCGAAGCGATGGGCAACATCATAATGGCAGTTGCTGTATTTGATATCCACATGGACATGAATGCTGTAGCCAGCATAAAACCTGCGAGTAACTGATGGTCTTTTGTACCCGTTTTACGTAAAATCCAAAGCGCTATTCTGTAATGAAGTCCCGTCTTTTCCAATGCCAAGGCTAAAACAAAACCACCGAAAAATAAATAGACTAAGGGATGTGCATAGTACGTAGCCAAAGATTTCGCCTCAGCAATTTCCAATGCAGGGAACAGTACTAAAGGTAATAGTGCCGTAACCCCTAAATGCACCGTTTCTGTAATCCACCAGATAAGCATCCACAATGCGATACCTAGCAACCAATATTGTGGTTGAAAACGACCGAGAGCAGCGGTAAGAATGGCGGAAACAGGACCGGCAAGGCGAATTATAGGTGTAACTTTGTTCATCTAAACGAATAGCATATGAAATTGGTCTTTGCGACGCATAACCCGGGTAAGTTACAAGAGGTTCGTGAATTATTGGCACCCCATTACGAGGTAATTGGATTAACCGACCTTGGAGATCATGAGGAAATTGAGGAAACCGCACAGAGCTTAGAGGGCAATGCATGGATTAAAGCTCGAACCGTTTGGCAGAAACACGGATTATCCTGTTTTTCGGACGATACTGGACTAGAAATTGAGGCCTTCAATGGAGCTCCAGGAGTTTTCAGCGCACGATTCGCCGGTCCTGAGAAAGACCCTCAAGCAAACATGGACAAAGTCCTTCACGAACTTAAAGACCAAAAGAATCGAAATGCACGGTTTAGAACCGCAGTAGCACTCGTACTGAACGGTAAAGAATATCTTTTTGAAGGAACCGTGAATGGAGTAATCACTACTTCACAGTCTGGCGCTAAAGGCTTTGGTTACGATCCGATTTTTTCACCAAACGGATTCAACACCACCTTTGCAGAAATGGATGCACCGACGAAAAATGAGATCTCACACCGGGGTCTGGCCATTAAAAAATTGGTTGCATTTTTGAAAGCGAACTAGTCTTCCTCTGCTAAATCTTGAGGCCTAGAAAAGAAACTAAAATTGACATGACCGTAACGGCGGTGGGCGAAAAATCCGGGTAGATGACTCAAATCTGTTTGATCACTATGCTCGATAATAGCCTCCCCGTCTTCGCGTAAAAGCCCTAGATCAATTATGGACTTTGCTAAATCTTCAAAGCGTTCCCAATCATAAGGTGGATCCGCGAATATGAGGTCAAAACTAGTTGAAGCACGACGAACATACTGCAATGCATCTGCCTGGACGACATGTATACCGGCATCCAACGCTTCTGAAGTGGCTGTGATAAACCGAGTGCAATTTCTATTTTGATCGACTGCAATTAAATCTACCGTACCCCGCGAAGCAAATTCATAGCTAATGTTGCCTGTACCGGAGAACAGGTCTAGTACACGGGTTTCTTCAAAATCGAACCGATTGTTTAATACGTTAAATAGACTTTCTTTTGCGAAGTCAGTGGTCGGTCGAGTCGGTAAGTTTTTCGGAGCGGTAATTCTTTTACTGCGCCATTTTCCGCTGACAATCCTCATAAACGAAGAAGGTTAGCAAAGGCTACACCATCAAAATCAGATAAAGCAGAACTGACCTTCGCCCATTGCTGGGTTTTGAATAACTGAACTGTAGAAAAATAGGGCTCTAAAACAGGCTTGTAGGCACGAGCAGAGTAGCCACTCAATTCAACGACTGTGGCCGCTCGATCCCATCCTAGCTGCTCTGAGACATTCCCTAAATGATACAATAATTCGGACTCATTACTACATGGAAAGCTGTTGATGACCTGCCATTTATTCGCTGATCCAGCAAAAATCTGAATACTGTCCGCGTACACATGAACCCAAAGCTTAGGACTCGAAGTTGGTTTTATTCGTTCCAATTGAATGGCCCAATTGTGTCTGCAAACTAAAGTATCGCTTTGACTCAAGCGAAAATCAGATTCATTCAGGTACGATAAAAAAGTCATGGAGTTCGAAGAACTTAAATCCATAAAATTCGCTTTCTGTCCTAAAACGGTAGCAGTCCAGTTCGGTACTTCACCTCCGCTCATAATTTCCGGAATTAGAACAGTATGTGGCGCTTCTATAGCATAGAGCACTTCACCCGGTAATTCCGGAAAACCTGCAAGTACATCTGCAATAGGGTTTTCTCCCCAAGATGAACGAGGATGAAAGCCGAATAAATAGATTTGACGTGTGGTTGTATGACGCACCAAAAAAGAAAGTCCATCCTGTTGGTACAAGATGGACAATGTGCTCTCACCTGCCTTCGCATTCGCAAAAGCTGGGTCTAGATTATTCTGACTTACAGTAAGTGTTTTCGTAGTTACCACTAATGGTAGGTTCTGTTAATGAGCCGATGGTTAGTGCTTCATTTGCAACTTTATTAAATGCTTGGGGATAACTATCCTGAACATCTGCAAAAACAGTCGCATATGGAGCACTCACTTCAAAGGTAGCAACATCAACGGCATTTTTATTAATCTTACCCGCGTTCATTGTAAATAAACTGTCTGTACCAGGTATTCTGATCATCGATTGCGCATCAAATCCATCACCAAACAACTGCACTGCAACTGGCTCTTGACCAAGCACACGCTGCATTACGGAATCCTTATTCATTTCCTTTTGGTACACCTTGTCGTAGTACATGAAGCTCGTATCCTTACGCTCTATAATATTGATTACACCTGTATCTACAAATGCGACGAGTTCATTAATATCAGAACAGAATGCGCCATTTTCAGATTTGTAGGCCAATTGCGCCTCGCGAATGTTTTCAAGCTTCTCTGTAACATCACAAATTCTCACACGCTCAATACGCTGGAATTTAATGGGTTGCATGATACTGTTGTAAATACGGTACGTGAAGTACGTCGAGAGAAGGATGAGGGCTACTTTAATTCCTAGTTGTACCTTTGAATTCATGGGTCTAAATCAACAATTATTGCCCAAAACTACAATAATTTTCAATTGCAATCACCTCAAAATACATATGTCGATCTGAAAGGCTTTTTTCCTTTCGAGCCAACTAATGATCAGGACCAATTACTACGGAAATTAGCGGTATACCTGAGCATTCGTCGCATTCAACCAGAGGTCATGATTGTTAAAGGTTATGCAGGTACAGGAAAGACTACACTACTGAAAAGTGTGGTAGCCGTCCACAAAAAACATACGCGAAAAGTAAAGTTGATGGCACCTACAGGTCGTGCAGCGAAAGTATTAAGTGGCGCTACGGGCTTTCCAGCTAACACCATTCATCGGAGTTTATACCGTCCCAAAGTGAGTTCTGGCGGCGCGGCGACTTTTGTTTTGGCGAATAACCCCAACAAGAACACAACCTTCATCGTGGATGAGGCTGGTTTAATAAGTACACAACGCGATCGTTCTTTAGGCGACCACTCCCTTTTAGAAGATTTATTACAATACGTTTTCGAAGACGCCTCCAACCATCTCATATTAGTTGGGGACCCTGCACAATTGCCTCCCGTAGGACAACCGCAAAGTCCAGCACTTTCTTCAGAATTCTTTGCTAATCAGATGGGAATACCGGCAACAGAGCACACATTGCGTCAGGTAACACGACAAGCATTAGACAGCTATATCCTGAAGAATGCCACTATGCTTCGCGAGTTGATTGAAGCCGATTCAAGCGATTCACCCGTGTTTGAGGCTGGCGGCGATTTAACAAGAGTTGAAGACGGGTACCAATTGCAAGAGATTTTCGAGCAACTATACACAGGCGATAGCAGCGGAAATACAATGGTGGTGCGCAGTAATAAAAAAGCAAATAAATACAATCAAGGCATCCGAGGCCGCATTAAATTCCAGGAGGAGCGCATTTCTGCCGGTGACCAGTTCATGGTGGTAAAGAACAACTACTTCTGGCTGCCCGAATCAAGTCAAATGGGATTTATCGCAAATGGCGAGATCGGTGAGATAAGAAGCATAAGAAACAATCATGAACGGTACGGTTTCACCTTTTGTGAGGCTACTGTTGCTTTTGTGGATTATCCTAAACAAGAAGCGATCGATGTGATTCTAAATCTCAGCGCACTGGATAGTGAAAGTCCAGCATTAAGCGGAGCACAAAGTAATAGTTTGTATGAGCAGATGATGGCTAAATATTCCTACCGTGGTTCGAAAGGAAAAATATACGAATCGGTCAAAAACGACCCCTATTTCAACGCACTTCAAATTAAATTTAGCTACGTCATCACCTGTCACAAAAGCCAAGGTGGGCAGTGGGAACACGTAGTGGTGGAGCACCCCTATTTACCAGACGGGCCCTCTCCTATTTATTACAAATGGCTGTACACTGCAATGACCCGTGCCACCACGAAAGTCTATCTAGTAGGGTTTCCAGAAGCATGGTTTGAAGGCGTATCTTTGAAATCTTGAACCTATTGATATGAAATACCTCATCGCCCGATTTGTTTTCTTTACAACCGGCTGGAGACTTGTTGCAACTCAAGAAGATATAAAAGCCGCTCAAAATTCTGTAATGATTGCTGCGCCACACACCTCTAACTACGACTTTGTCTACGCTATAGGTACTTTTTGGCTCATGCGTCTACCTTTGAAATTCTTCATTAAAGACTTTTATACCCGTTGGTACTTCTTTGGTGTTTTTAAATGGATTGGAGCCATTGGTGTCAACAGGAGTAAAAGAAATAATTTAGTCGAACATGCCGCAGAATTGCTGCGGTCAGATAAAAACATGACATTGATGGTGCCGGCGGAAGGCACACGTAAAAGCGTGGATAAATGGAAAACCGGCTTTTATCAAATCGCAAAAAAGGCAGGTACACCCATTTCATTAGGGTTTTTAGACTACGAAAAGAAACATGCTGGCATTTTGAAAGTTATTCCTTGTGGCGAGGAAGTTGAGACCTTTACTGAGATTGAGAAAGCCTACACACACGTTGCTGGAAAACACCCAGAACTCTACAATAAAAAGATATTCTAATGTCTCATCCTGATTTACTTTTTCCTTTGGAAATTGCTTCAGAAATCAAACTGCGAAACAAAGATGACGGTATTGAAATTTGGGACCCAATACGAATGAAATGGCTTGTCGCAGTGCCGGAGGAATGGGTGCGTCAGCATTGTATTGCATATCTAAATACACTGGGCTATCCAAAAAGTAACATGACTACAGAGGCCGGGATTCAAACAGGATTCAAACAAAAGAGAACCGACGTTGTCGCAAATAAAGCAGGTAAACCCATCATCCTAGTAGAGTGCAAAGCACCTTTAGTAAAACTGAGTCAAACTACCTTTAATCAAGCATTTAACTACAATCAAAGCGTTAAGGCACCTTTCCTGTGGCTTACGAACGGAATGCAACATCTGTACTGGGATTGTACGAATAATGTGCAGTGCATGTCATTGCCTCTAGCGGAGTCGATCTAGACTGCGGACCTTTTTCTCGTCTTTCTGGATACCCTTAGACGCTAAAAAAGCGAAAAGAATACATACGAAAGGTGCGGCTGCACCCCAACGTGCTTCTGCTCCAGCGTTGGTTAAAATTGCTTGAACAATGAAACCCATAGCAGCTAAGGCACTTAGCATACCTAATCGCACCACAACGAGTTGCATTTTACGATTGCGATACAACAAAACTGCGCCGCTAAAAAGTGACATACTTATACCAAAAGTGAGAAAAGTATACATGCCCGCAGTTGCCCTAAACACTACTGATTCTGTGGCATATAAGGGCAAAACAAAAGCACCAAGAGTACTGATTATAGCAGCACCAAAAAGGTAAAGGGTCTGAATGCGTTGGATCATAGGATTAAAATTTCTTGCGACAAAGTTGAAAAAAATACTGCACCAATTTTCATTTAATCTCCAAATCTCACTATTATTGTCGTGTAGAGTGAACAATTGATCGAGCACCGGCTCAACTTCTACCTATTCTATCCCAAAAAACATGTTGACTGAAAACGATTTACAGGCACGTAAGCTGCCTGAACTAAAGGACTTAGGAGCATCTCTTGATATTCCAAAAGCCCGTTACATGAAAAAAGGCGAACTCGTTAGCGCCATTTTAAGTAAAACTGGACAATCCTCCTATACAGGCAAAACGACTGATAGCGCAATAAAATCGGACCGTACAGTAACTGTCGGAACGAAAGAAGAGGTTGAAAAAGAGCCGCAAACGCATCACGAAAAGCGTGAACCAAAGGCTAATAAAGAGCCGCAAACGCAGAATAATGAAAACGTCGAGCGCCAAAACAAAGGAAACCGTCACGAAAAAGGAGGTCGCCCCGAAAAAGGTCCACGTAACAATAACAACAGAGATCAAAACCAACGTGATCAGCGCAATAAACGCAGACCGAAGGAATTTCATTTCGAAGGCATTATTGCCAACGAAGGTGTGCTAGAAATCATGCCTGATGGCTATGGCTTCTTAAGAAGTTCGGATTTCAACTATTTGAATTCTCCAGATGATATCTACGTAAGTCAAAATCAAATTCGGGGAATGGGTCTTAAGACTGGTGATACCATCACTGGCGAAGTACGCCCTCCACGTGAAGGTGAGAAGTACTTTCCGCTCGTTAAGGTCAACAGTATTAATGGGCGTACACCGGAGTATGTTCGTGACCGTGTGGCATTTGAGCACCTAACCCCCCTATTTCCAGAAGCAAAATTTGATATAACTACGCGGAGAAGTACCGATTCAACGCGCATTATTGATCTGTTTTCTCCGATTGGAAAAGGACAACGTGGATTGATTGTAGCACAGCCAAAAACAGGTAAGACTACTTTGATGAAGGAGATTGCAAACGCTATTGCTGCCAACCATCCAGAGGCTTACATGATCGTCTTATTGATCGATGAACGCCCAGAGGAGGTCACCGATATGAGCCGTAGTGTGAATGCCGAAGTAGTTGCTTCAACTTTCGATGAACCTGCTGATCACCACGTGAAAGTGGCCAACATTGTTCTAGAAAAAGCAAAGCGCATGACCGAATGTGGTCACGATGTAATCATCATGCTCGACAGTATTACGCGACTCGCTCGAGCCTACAATACTGTGAGTCCTGCCTCTGGTAAGATTTTATCTGGTGGTGTAGATGCTAATGCGTTACAACGCCCGAAACGATTCTTTGGAGCCGCTCGTAATATTGAAGGCGGTGGATCGTTGACCATTTTAGCAACAGCGCTTATAGATACGGGTTCCAAAATGGATGAAGTCATCTTTGAAGAGTTTAAAGGGACCGGTAATATGGAAATGCAATTGGATCGTAAGATTGCAAACCGTAGAATTTGGCCGGCGATTAACCTCACAGAAAGTGGTACGCGTAAAGAAGACCTACTTCTCGCACCGGATGTTCTTCAGCGTATGTGGATCTTAAGAAAATACCTTGCAGATATGACGCCAATAGAAGCAATGGAATTCTTGAGCGATCGTGTTCGAAAGACAAAAGATAATGCGGAGTTCTTAATCTCCATGAATGGATAAGCAAAGCGGCCCTCAGGGGCCGCTTTTTTTTTACTCCACCGAAGCAAACTGCTTCTCGTATAAATTATAATAGGCTCCAGCTTTCTCGAGCAGTTGCTGGTGACTTCCCATCTCAACCACTCGTCCTTTATCTAAGACTATAATTCTATCGGCGTGTTGTATGGTGGATAGGCGGTGTGCAATGATGACTGATGTTCTATTTTTCGTTAAAGCTATTAGTGCCCGCTGTATTAACTCTTCCGTATGTGAATCTATAGATGAAGTTGCTTCGTCTAGGATAAGCACTGCCGGATTCGTGATGTACGCTCTAAGGAAAGCTAGCAATTGGCGCTGCCCGGCAGAGAGCACTCCACCACGTTCCTGAACGTTGTAATCTAAACCGTCAGGAAGTCCTTCTATAAATTCGGAAATACCAATAGCAGCAGCAGCTTTCAATATAGCTTCATCGCTAATGGAGTCATCGCCTAGAACGATGTTTGACCGAACCGTATCTGAGAATAAAAAGACGTCTTGTAGTACTAAAGCCAATTGCTGACGTAAATCATGCAGATCTAATTCTTTCAGCTCTTCCCCATCTATACTCACACGTCCTTTCGCATAGGGGTAAAAGCCCATGAGAATGGAAATGATGGTGCTCTTTCCTGCGCCCGTTGCTCCTACTACTGCGACAGTCTCGCCAGGCACTACAGCGAAACTTACATCGTGCAGTATAGGCTCGCCCTCATTGTAATGGAAGTCTACCGATTCAAACGCAATAGCGCCCTTTAATGGACGCAAGCGTTTTGTACCGTTTGCCTCGCGCTCATGATCACTCTCAAGAAGTTTGAGTACGCGCTCCGAAGCAACCATACCCATTTGTAAAGTATTGAATCGGTCTGCAAGTTGACGCAGCGGACGGAATAACATACCGATAAAGATGATCATCGCGGTCAGCTCTCCTACCGTCACTGCACCACCTTGTGCAGCATTCATGCCTCCATACCATACCGCTAAACCTATGGAAATGGCACTGAGCACTTCAATGATAGGAAAGAACAATGCGTAATAATAGATGCTTTCAATATTCGCATCGCGGTGACGGGCATTGATCGCACGAAATTTCTCAGACTCTTGCTTTTCACGACCGAAAGCCTGAACCACATTCATTCCACCCAGGTGTTCCTGGACGAAGGTGTTGAGATTAGATACTTCAGTACGAACGCGTTGAAAGGCACCCTTTATACCTCTCTGAAACCAACGTGTGGCCACAAATAATACAGGTATAATGGATAAGCTAATAAGTACGAGAATGGGATTGAAATAAAAGAACATCGCAACGAGCATAATCACAATGCGGAATAGATCTCCAAAGATGACTAGTATTCCCTGTGAAAAAATTTGAGCAATGGTCTCAATATCCGAAACAACTCTAGTCACTAATTGGCCAATGGGTGTGCGGTCGTAAAATCCCAGCTTAAACGATTGTAATTTATCGAAAAGCTCAATCCGAATGTCTTTGATAATACTCTGACCCAACCAGTTTGCGGCATACATAAAACCGAATTGGCCCAGACTCTCCAGAATAAGTAAGGAAACCAACCCTAGACTCAAATTCAATAAATATGCGCCGTCTAAAGCTAAGATGGCATCATCGATAATCATTTTCGTGATGATGGGACGAGCGGTTCCTAATGCGCCGAGGAGCACTGTCAACACGACTGAACCCCAAAACAAACCACGATAAGGCCGGGCATATGCCATGACCTTAGTAAACAGTTTAAAATCAAACGCCTTTCCGCCTACTTTAGACATGCTAGAGGTTGTTATAAGTTACTTGTGTTAAGTATAAGCCTTGTGCAGGGGCACTTGTTCCCATCGCCCCTCTGTTTTTTTGAGCAAATCGTGCTTCAAATTCAGCCACCGACCAGTTGCCGTTACCAACCTCATACAGCGACCCTACAATAGCGCGAACCATGTTACGGAGGAAACGGTCTGCCGTAATGTGGAATGTTACTACCTCTGCTTCCATTACCCACTCTGCGCGCGTGACAGCACAAATGGTGGTTTTGTTGTCGGACCCAGCTTTGCAAAAACTTGCGAAATCCGTCTCCGTAAGCAGCAATTTTGCAGCTTCATTCATTTTAGCAAGATCAGGCAAACGCTCTACCATCCATGCGTTATTACGCCAAAAAGGCGATCCTGACGCGCAAAGAATGTATTCATAACTACGAGCAGTCGCATCAAAACGCGCATGCCAGTTTCGTTGAACTTCGCGTGCCTCGTAAATGTGAATTGCAGGGTCGAGAAACCTATTGAGACGGTGAACCAATTGGTCCAAATCCTGAATTCCCTTTCCTAGTTCTGGTATGCAATCAAAATGGACGAACATTTCTTTTGCATGCACCCCTGTATCCGTCCTACCTGCACCCATGGTCTGAATGGGCTGGCGCAAGAGGGTACTGAGGGCGTCGTCGAGATCGCCCTGAACCGTCCGGTGCTTCGGCTGGATCTGCCAACCACAAAAGGGAGCGCCATCGTAGGCCAATCTCAAGAGTGTACGCATTACATTTGACTAATATTCACGCCAAAGGTACACTTGTGACACTCAAAAGGACAAAAATCCTACTACTCTCTGATACGCACAGTCACATGGATGACAGAATTCTTGATTTTGCAGCCGGTGTGGATATGATTTGGCACGCGGGAGACATCGGTAGTCATGAAGGAATGGATGCTCTTGAAGCATTGGGCAAACCCTTAATTGCCGTTTACGGTAATATCGATGACCACACCATGCGAAGCCGCTATCCACTCCACCAAAAGTTCGTTTTAAACGGTGTAAAAATATGGATCACGCACATCGGTGGCTATCCCCCGCGCTACAACAATAAAACTCGCGAAGGGCTGAAGAAAGAAAAACCGGATGTATTTGTATGTGGACACAGCCATATTCTGAAGGTAGTTCATGACAAGAATATCGATTGCTTACATATGAACCCTGGTGCGGCTGGCATCCACGGCTTTCATAAAATGCGTACCATGCTAAGGTTCGAATTAGTCCAAGAAGGTGAGGAAAAAGGAAAAGTCGCAAACCTTGAGGTCATAGAATTAGGAAAACGCGGTCAACTCCGTTAATTTTGTGTTTTAATAGCCTTGCAATGTCTACAGCTCTACATGCCATCACTCCCGTTGACGGTCGTTATGCTTCGAAAACCGAAGCCCTTAGTCAATACTTTTCGGAATTCGCACTAATAAAATACAGAGTTCGAGTTGAAATCGAATACTTTATCGCATTGTGCGAAAGTGACTTACCTCAGTTAACAGGAGTAGACCACAAGCATTTTGATGCCTTGCGTGCCATCTACAAGAACTTTAGCACGGAGGATGCACAGAAAATAAAAGACATTGAAAAGGTCACGAACCACGATGTAAAAGCGGTTGAATATTTTATCAAAGAAGCTTTTGAATCGTTAGGTCTAAGCCAATTTCAGGAGTTTATCCACTTTGGACTTACTTCGCAGGACATCAATAACACGTCCGTTCCATTATCCGTAAAAGAAGCCCTTGAAGAGGTTATCTGCCCTTCAATAGAAGCGCTTATTGAAGCTATTGAGGCGAGTGCAAAGGCTTGGGAAGCTATTCCACTTCTAGCGCGTACACACGGTCAGCCTGCATCTCCAACTACTTTGGGGAAAGAGTTTAAGGTATTCACCGCGCGTCTTCATGGGCAACTCGCTCAGCTTAAAGCGGTACCGCATAGTGCAAAGTTTGGAGGCGCCACGGGTAATTTTAATGCACACACTGTCGCCTATCCAGGACGCGATTGGCACAAATGGGGAGATGCTTTTGTAAGCAACCATCTAGGATTGCAACGCAGCTACCCTACTACCCAGATTGAACACTACGATAATATTGCTGCTCAGTTCGATGCCCTGAAACGCATTGACAATATCTTCATTGACCTTTGCCGTGACGTTTGGACCTACGTAAGTATGGATTACTTCAAACAAAAAATCAAAGCCGGTGAGGTGGGATCCTCAGCCATGCCGCACAAAGTGAATCCGATTGATTTTGAAAATGCAGAAGGGAATCTAGGGCTTGCTAATGCGCTGTTCGAGCACCTCGCTGGAAAACTACCTATATCGCGCTTGCAGCGTGACCTTACAGATTCTACTGTATTGCGTAATGTAGGCGTTCCATTTGGTCACCTTCTGATCGCCATAGCTTCTATGAACAAAGGATTGGGTAAACTCTTAGTAAATGAGGGTAAAATCGCTGCGGATCTAGAGGCGAATTGGGCCGTAGTCGCTGAAGCCATCCAAAACATCCTACGCAGAGAAGGCTATCCGAAGCCTTATGAAGCGCTCAAGGCTTTAACCCGTACAAATAGCGCTATAACTGCATCGAGCATCGCTGAGTTTATTGATACCTTAGAGGTAAACGATACCGTCAAAGCCGAGCTCAAGCAAATCAACCCGAGCAATTACATCGGTCAGGTACGGAGTTAAACCTACATCATGAAGAAAGCGCTCATTACATTTTCATTTTTTGTTGCCGGAGCGGCTTCTATCGGTCTCTATCAATACTTTAGAACACCTGACAAAGCAATGGAAATGAAGCCTGCTTATGAAGGCAGTGCCGATGGATTTGCAGGAATACTGATGGACTTTGAGTGGGAAACGGGCACAGTAATTCAACTGTCAGATACCATTCAAAGCGCAGAGCGCAAAAGCATCACCTTTCCTAATGGAATTATCGTAACGAAGGACACTTCTGATAGTAGCTTGTGGCCCACCGAAGGCTACATAACCGTAAAAGGTATTTACCAAGGTAAGGAAGTAGACGAATTCTTTGGAGAAACGCTAATTCGTGTGAGTGGCGCTTTTCTTCTCGAGCCCTCGAAGCCTGAAAATCTGAATTAGACCTATTCCGAAGAATACAGTGAGTGCCAGTGCGGAATTTCTAAGATCGCCGGTCAACGCCTCAAGAATGCCTATACTGAACATTCCAAAAGTTGTGGCCAATTTCTCCATAACGTCGTAAAAACTAAAATACGTCGTGTGGTCTTCCGTTTCAGGGAGCATCTTACTGTAGGTGGAACGTGATAAACTTTGTACTGCGCCCATAACAAACCCCAGGACACCGCCGACAACATAGAATTGACCTGCGGTCTGGACAAAATAGGCAGCAAAACACAGCAACATCCATATCGCAACGCCCACCTTGATTGCGAACACATTCGTCGTACGTTCACTCAAGCGCGCAAAAACTGCGGAACCGGCTATAGCAACGAATTGAATGATCAAAATGGTCATGATAAGCTGCGAGGATTCTAGATTTAAAACCTTTGATCCAAAAACTGCTGCAAGCAGTATAATGGTTTGCATGCCGACACTGTACCAGAAAAAGCCTGCAAGAAAAATACGTAGCGATTTTATTCCACGAAACTCTTTAAAGACGAGTAATAGCTCGCGCCAGCTTTTCCAAAACAGCTTACCTTCAAAATAATCTTTCACTTCATCTTTAGGCAATCTATTGATCGCTGGCAGTCCGAACCCCAACCACCAGATTCCTGTAATAAGAAATGAAAATCTAGAAGCAATGCCTTCATCGGCAAAACCGAATGTTTGCGGCATTTGAACAAGGATCAGGCATAAAATAAGCAACAAGGCACTTCCAAAATAGCCTAAAGAAAAGCCTCGCGCAGATAATCGGTCTTGCATCTCCGCAGGGGCGATTACCGGTAAGAAACTGTTGTAAAAAACAATAGACCCCGTAAATCCGACGCTCGCTAAAAATGCAAGATAAAGTCCTAGCCAGGGGTTAGCAGCAGTGAACAGCCCCATACAAGAGGTGCTCAAAGCCCCAATAATCATAAAGGTTCGCATAAACACCTTGCGACGTCCCGTGCGATCGGCCATTGCAGCGAGATAGGGCGATAAAATGGAAATAGTTAAATACGAGGCGGCGATGACATAACTGTAGACCACCGTATTTTCCCAATAGCGCCCCAAAAACAACACTTCATTCGTTTCGTTCTTCGTGACTGCCTCATAGTACAGCGGGAATAAAACGGTACTAATGACCAGTGAATAGACCGAATTGGCCCAATCGTACATGGCCCAACCGCGTTGTGTTTTTGTGAATTTCATCGTTGGACCAATTTACAACGCGAAACGGCATTATATTTGAAGTCAATAGACCAAATTAATTTAACCATGAAAAAACTGCTTCTTATCCTCGCCTGCTCTGTTGCCTTTTTAGAAGTTGCGGCACAGGATATGATTATTTACAAGGATAAAACGATCGATGAAGTAACCATCATTGAAGTAAATCCGGATTTCATTAAGTACCGCGAGTATGGGTCACCGGTTAATTCCGCAACTTTTAGTATCGAAAAAGATTACTTGAGTAAAATCATATTTGAAAGTGGTCGTGTGATGGATTTAAGTAAAACCATGATGGATGATGAGCGTATTTACGCGAACCAACGTCGACATGGTATTAAGATAGATATTGGCGCTATCAGTCAAAATTACATGTTCGTTGTATACGAGGAGGCCATTAATCCATCAAGCTCTTGGGAAGCAGGCGCCTTATTTGTGGGTGCGGGTTATGAAAATCAAAACGGTTGGAATGATCCAGAACGTGCCATGGGAGCAGGCCTTTATACCGGTTTTAAATTCAAAAGAAGTCCTAATTTCTACATGCAACGCATGCGCTATGGACATATTATGAGAGGTTCGTACATCAAACCTAACCTGATGATTACGACTTTTAATTACGACCGCATTGATTACGATCATCCACCTGATCCAGTTACGTTTATGTATCCAACTACCCGTGAAACGGCTTTCGCAGGAGCCGCGATGCTCGAATTCGGTAACCAGCTGGTATTGTCTGAACAGTTGATGGTAGAATATTCTGCAGGATTTGGCTACGGCTTTACCACTAAGCAAGTCAATTATAATTACTCTAATTATGGTTTCAGTGGGGGTGTAGGTACTGACTTAGCACCGTACGTTTGGAACTTTGGTTTAAAAGTGGGGTACCTCATGAAATAATACCGCCCCGCGGTAGATACCATAAAAAAGGCCCGGCGCATTGAAATGCGCCGGGCTTTTATTTGAATCCTATTTAAAGCGTTGCGCTTTATGCATTATTCTGCGTCTTAATCAAGTTCAATGCAGAACCCGCCTTAAACCAATCAATCTGCTGAGCGTTGTAGGTGTGGTTTAACTTAATGTTATCCACTGAACCGTCCGCATGTACAACCTCTAAGGTCAACTGCTTACCTGGTGCAAATTCAGCAAGATCAGTAAAGTTGAACGTATCGTCGGCTAGAATAAGATCGTAGTCTGCTTCGTTTTCGAAAGTCAGACCCAACATACCCTGCTTCTTCAAGTTTGTTTCGTGGATACGAGCGAATGACTTCACTATCACTGCACGCACGCCTAAATGACGTGGCTCCATTGCCGCATGCTCACGAGAAGAACCTTCTCCATAGTTGTGATCACCCACAACAATGGTTGGAACATCCGCTGCTTTGTACTCACGAGCTACGTTTGGAACCTCATCGACAGATCCATCAAGCTGATTCGTAACCGCATTGGTAGCCTCAGTATAGGCATTCACTGCGCCAATCAAACAGTTATTAGAGATATTATCTAAGTGTCCGCGGTAGCGTAACCATGGACCTGCCATGGAAATGTGATCTGTAGTACACTTGCCCAAGGCTTTGATGAGCAATTTTGCACCATTTATGTTTTGACCGTCCCATGGCGTAAACGGGGAGAGAAGTTGCAAGCGCTGAGAATCTGAAGCGACCACAACATTAATGCCTGAACCGTTTTCTGCAGGTGCTTGATACCCGTTGTCTTCTACTGCGAATCCTTTACTTGGTAGCTCTTGACCTGTAGGCTCTGCTAATGTAACTACTTCGCCATTTTCGTTCACTAGTGCATCCGTTATTGGGTTAAAGTCTAGCTTACCAGAAATTGCAATGGCTGCAACCATCTCAGGAGATGTCACAAACGCATGCGTGTTTGGGTTTCCATCAGCACGCTTCGCAAAGTTTCTATTGAAAGAGTGAACGATAGAATTTTTCTCTTGCTTCTCAGCTCCTTCACGCGCCCACTGTCCGATACATGGACCACAAGCGTTGGTAAAGATTCTCGTTCCCTCTAGCTTGTTGAACGTATCCATCAAACCGTCGCGCTCTGCAGTGAAGCGAACCTGTTCAGAGCCCGGGTTAATTCCTAAAATTGCCTTTGGCTTGATACCCTTTCCAACGGCGTCAGCAACGATGGAAGCAGCACGAGTCAAATCTTCGTAGGAAGAGTTGGTACATGAACCAATCAAAGCCCACTCAATATCCGTTGGCCAGTCGTTGGCTGCAGCTTTTTTCTTCATTTCCGCAACAGGTGTTGCTAGATCCGGAGTAAATGGACCATTCAAATGTGGAGTCAGCTCATCTAAATTGATCTCAATGACTTGATCGAAGTATTGTTCCGGATTTGCATAAACTTCTGCATCACCGGTTAAGTGTTCTGCTATTTCATCTGCAGCATCAACAACATCTTGACGACCGGTAGCTGCTAGGTAACGACGCATACTGTCATCGTAGCCGAATGTAGAAGTGGTTGCACCAATCTCCGCGCCCATGTTACAGATGGTTCCTTTACCTGTAGCACTCATACTCTCCGCACCTTCGCCAAAATATTCGACGATCGCTCCTGTTCCTCCTTTAACAGTAAGGATACCGGCTACTTTTAAGATGACATCCTTCGGCGCAGCCCAGCCGTTTAAACGACCCGTGAGTTTTACACCGATAAGTTTCGGAAATTTCAGTTCCCAAGGCATACCGGCCATCACATCTACGGCATCTGCACCACCAACACCGATAGCTACCATACCTAAACCACCCGCATTTACAGTATGGCTGTCCGTACCAATCATCATACCTCCTGGGAAGGCATAGTTTTCTATAACTACCTGGTGAATGATACCTGCTCCTGGCTTCCAAAAACCAATGCCGTATTTATTACAAACTGAAGACAAGAAATTGAATACTTCATTGTTCTTGTTGATACCCTCTTGAAGGTCTTTATCTGCTCCAATGCGCGCTTGAATCAAGTGATCTGCGTGTGCTGTAGACGGCACTGCAACTTTATCCTTCCCTGCCTGCATGAATTGTAACAAAGCCATCTGCGCAGTTGCATCTTGCATGGCCACACGGTCGGGCGCAAAATCAACGTAGCTCGCACCTCTACCAAAGGCTTCAGTGGCATTTCCTTCCCACAAGTGGGTATATAAAATCTTTTCTGCTAGGGTCAATGGTTTACCCACCGCCTTACGAGCTGCAGTAACGCGCTCCGGGTAACGGTTATAAACCTCGCGGATCATATCGATATCAAAGGTCATAGAAGTCTGATTTTTCTATTAATTCGACACGAATTTACCACATAAAATGCGATTTTCAGTGGTGATTTTATGTTAGAATCAACCCGTCGAGCCAGGCATTGAAAGATTAAAGATTATCCGGATAGAAAATCTTTATTTTCCTAAAAAACATGCTCAGAATTTGAGAATTAAGGAATCCAAACCTTAAGATTGTGGTACCAGTTGTCACCCTCAATTCGAACGATATACATACCTGAAGACCAAAGCTCCGTGCTGAAGCGGTGCGCTTGGGCTGTTTTTGACGATGCGGCAATTAATTTGCCCGTAGCATCGAATACGCTTATTCCTTGTGGATTTTCCAAAGTTACGTTCAAATATCCTTGGGTTTGAGAGACTTTCATTGAACGCAAAACGGTTTCCATGATGTCTAATAGTTCAAATCCTGCCGTATGCGTACTGTCCATTGCTGGATTAAAACTCCAATCTTTTATGGTAAAACTCTTGGCACTATCCTCCACATCGATTCGCGCCCAACCATAACAAGCAGTATCATTTTTAACAATACGAAGTCCTAAATACCCATCGGTCAGCGGACCCGCCCAGTTTGAGTTGGGATAAGCCACTCCGTCTACATGAAAAGCCATATATCCGGCATCTGTAGCGCTATTGATACCCGACCAACTCTGTGAAGCATCTATGGTAGTTCCAGGAAGTACTTTTTCTACATAGCTAAAGCCATTTTGGCCAGCGCCCATAGCAAGATTTCCTTCTATACTGTCTCCTGGGTGCAGAAGCACTGCATTTACGTTTCCTAATTGGCCACCGCCTAAAATGTGTTCAATGGTAAAATCTACAATGGTATCTCCGTCGAGGTCCAATTCAAAAATTCCGTCCACAATAGTGGTATCCGAAATATCTGTGTATTGATATTGTGCTTGTGCGGCTGTGCTCCCAAGAAGAGCGGCAGCAGTGGCCATATATTGACTAAGACGTTTAGAATCCGATTTTTCCATGGGGGCAAATATAAACCTAAAAGCGTCGCAACTGTGTCTTTACGACCCCTTTGAGATTGGAAATATCCACGGTTTTCTTCAAAACTTTTGTTAAAACCGCCAATGACTGCATTAATCGAGGCGATACCGCACCTTGTTGTTCAGCTTCCATGAGATCCTCGAACCATAATTCGATAACCGTAGCATGCGCATCCATTGCAAATAGCAAAGCCATTTCGTCGTGTGCTTTTTCCCAACGATCCAATTCATCCCATTGCAAGGGTGCCGATTCCACACCCATCATATGGCGCTGGCTTTTTAGAAGCGCTTGACTTTCACGTCGCATGGCTAGGATTACTTTTGGACCTTCCGGTAGCGGCGCCTTAACGAGTAACGGCGCTACGATTTTAACCGATCGTCCGCGATGACCTTTCAGCCATTGTACATCAAATGTCCAATTCTTGATTTTTTCATGTTCAAAGTAACCGGCAGCGTTGAAATTATCCGCCTTACGCGTTTCATCTGTGATCGGCTCGATTCCTAAGGACTGAAGCAGCTGCATGGCAAGAGACGTACCGCTGCGAGGCGGGCCGGTCACGACAAATAATGCTGTTCCGTTTTCCGCTGGAAGTAATGCCTGCTGAACAGCTTTCGCCGTTCGAGCCGCATCGTTATCCCCAGTTTTAAAGAAAAGCCATGCCAAGGCACCATGGACCCACGGCTGATGGAAAACTAATTCAGTGCTTTTAAGTCCAACACGTATGGCCTCATCCCAATTTTCAATGTGCAAATAATACCGAAGCCAAAGATTTAATACATCGGGTCGGTCTTCTGCTAAAGGCTGTAGCAATTCGTATAAAGTGTTATAGAGATTCGCTTTCACTAAGAATCTACCCCAAAGTATTGCGGTAGATGCATCCATGGTATGCGAAGAAAAATTGGGTGCTATCCATTCTTCATTATTCGACAAGGCAACTAAAGCTCGGTAATACGACCAAATCTCAGATTGCCGCTGCTCTTGAGCTACCCAGTTAAGTAGCTCGCCCAATGCATTAAATTGCTTCGATTCTGCAAGCAATGCTGCACCGAGCTGCAGATAACGCAAGGGCGAATTTTTATTCAATCCTAGCGTAGTTAATTCTCGCCAAGCATCTTCAGGTCTACCTTCAGCGCGCAGACTTCGCGCGAGGTAATAACTGTTTTCTAAAAGGCGTTGATCTGTGACTTCTGCTGCATGAGCATCAAGATATCCCATGGCAATCAAATCCGAAAGCATGGATGATTCAAGCATTAAAGACTCTTGATCTTCCCCACTAATTCCTGTGACACCAGGCACACGCGACGCCTTGAGTTTAGATTTAATGCAAGGAGCTACCCTCCCCTTCATCTCAGGAATGGCTTTCAACTGGTGAACGGCCAGCAGCGTAGGTGCAATGTCTAAAAGCGTTAAGCCGCTGGTCAACGCAGCAGTATTGACCGTAGCACCCTTTGCTAAGAATACGCCGAAATGGCGGTGCTCTAAAGCGGGCGCACCGGCATGATCCGGCAATTGGCCCCAGCGCTCGTCTCCCGATTTAAAACCGTGATCACTGATCAAAAAAGTAGTGGTCTTTTCGTTGGTGAACCCCAAAAGGACATCAAGGAAAAGGTCGTGCAATCTGTATGCAGCCGTTACGATATGTTTGTACATAGCAAATGCTTCATCCGACACACCTGGCAACTGCGGAGGATGGTACTTCATACCGAGGTGTTTGTAATGATCTAATGCGTCGTAATATATACTCGCATGCGCCTGATCTCCATAGGCTAATGCCAATGTCGCAAGGGTATGTACGTTGAGTGCATGCGTTGTGATTTTCAACACACTCCGTACCACTTCGTCTTCACTACTTAACTCAAGATCAGGAAAAAACAAAGCAATGACCTGCGCCGGAATCTCCTCGGGCTGCAGTAATAAGGCCTTTGCTATGGGCTGCAAATAAGAAGGACGGATGCCTTCATCGAGCCAATTCCCATCTTCTGCAGGAGCAAGGTTAGAAATCCGTACCCCACCACCTTTACTTTGTGGCGCGGGATGCGAAGGCCACCAACCTACTGTAGTGCATGAAAGGCCATTTTCTTCGAGTACATCCCAATAGGTTGGTACTTGTATTGAAGAGCCTCGAACGGCTCTAACCGTCTCATTCTTTATCTCTGTAAATCCATGGATACCGTGCTTAGAAGGCCATTGTGCTGTAGCAATGGTGCTCCAAAGCATGGGCGAGATAGGCGGATCCAGTGTGGCCAATTGGGCCTGTACCCCGCCCTCCATCAACGACGTTAGATGAGGCATCTTGCCAGAAGTCAACAAAGGCGTCATGACCTGCCAATCCGCAGCATCCCATCCAACCAGCAAAGAATGAAGGGGCCTGTTTTTTTCTGGCGGTTCGGGAAATTGAGTCAAATCAATTCCTTTGAATTGGGCGACGGCTTTATAGCCACCAGCCAAAAACCCCAATGTATATATATCCTTTTGCGCCATAGCGTAAAAGTAATTGCTAAATTTGGAGTTACCCCACTGCTATGCCCATGAAGACAAAAGCTTTTTCAGAGACCCTCTCCTTATCCTGGTCCGCTATCAAAGCGTCACCGCTGAGAACGGTGCTTACTTCATTGATCATTTCGTTTGGCATCATGGCACTGGTAGGCATTTTAAGCGCGACCGATGCACTTAAACAGAGTTTGGAAAGTAACTTCACCAGCCTCGGTGCAAATACGTTAACCCTTAGAAACTCGCAAGGCGGATTTTTCGCTGGCGGCTCAAAACGGAGACAGAATCCCAACATCTCCTACCGCCAGGCAAAATCATTTAAAGATCGAATGGCGTTTGCTGGAGCCAGGACGAGCCTCACGTATGTCGCAGGGGGCGCAGAGCAACTGAGTTTCGGAAATATCAGCACAAACCCCAATAATATGGTTACCGCTGCAGACGAGAACTATTTGTATACGGGAGGATTTGAATTGTCTGAAGGACGAAACTTCACAACGGACGACGTGCAGCGCGGAAAGAATTACGTCATCTTAGGGAATGAAACAAAAACCACCCTTTTTGGCGAAGCTTCTGCCGTAGGTAATACGTTAAAAATGCGCGGTAAACCCTATATGGTCGTAGGCGTTCTTGCTGAAAAAGGAAATTCAGGGATGTTCTCCGGAGATCGCGGAGCCTGGGTTACCATTACCTATGCACGGGCAAACTTCACAGCTGGCCGGCCCAATTATACCCTCAGTGTAAATGCACCAAGCGCACATTTATTAGATGCTGTACAAGGACAGTGTACTGCCTTGATGCGCAGTGTTCGAAAGCTTAAGCCCAAAGAAGAAAACAATTTCTTCATCATACGCAGTGACAGTATCGCAAAAAGCTTGATTGACAACCTTGGAATGGTTACTTCGGGTGCATTTATAATTGGAATCATCACACTTCTTGGAGCTTCTATAGCGTTGATGAATATTATGCTTGTTAGTGTTACCGAACGAACACGTGAGATTGGAACCAGAAAAGCGTTGGGCGCTACTAAGAAAAGCATAAGCACTCAATTCTTAGGAGAAGCTGTGGTCATTACCCAGCTGGGGGGCTGGACCGGAATAGTGTTCGGTATAATTATCGGCAATGTCGTAGCAAATATGGTAGATGGCGAATTTTTCATCCCATGGACTTGGATTACAGTAGCTTTCATATTATCGGTTGGCGTTGGGCTCTTAGCGGGTTGGTATCCTGCAAGCAAAGCAGCGGCACTAAACCCAGTAGATGCCTTAAGACATGAATAAATCATAGTATGCGCTCATGCGTTCTAACGCAAACCTCAATCTATTTTTCTTCCAACTTTTGATAGCCAAGCGCAGCGCCGAAAGCAACGCCTAAGGGTAACCAAAGTCCGATATTATCTGCAAGCAGCCCCACGATCAACCCGATTACTAAACCGACATTTAAAAACGTAATAAAAACTGAATGATCTTCTTTCTTCATATGTAGAAGGTAAAAAAAAAGCCATTCCGACAGGAATGGCTTTTCTATGCCTATAGTGACCTAATTAAGCTTCAGCGACGACATCAAATTCAAATGCTACAACAACCTCGCGGTGAAGGCGAACATTTGCAGTGTAGTGTCCTAATGCTTTAACAGAACCACCCACGATTTGGATGAATTTCTTGTCCAAAGACACACCATCTTTACCAAGAGCGTCAGCAACGTGACCATTGGTGATCGAACCGAATAATTTGTTGCCTTGACCTGTTTTTGCAGCCATTTTTAATTCAACTGCACCCAGTTTCTCAGCAGTCGCTTTTGCATCCGCAATTGCTTTTGCCTCTTTATGAGCACGTTGACGTAAGTTTTCTGCCAAAACCTTCTTTGCACTTTCTGTAGCTAAAACTCCGATTCCTTGAGGAATTAAAAAGTTGCGACCGTAACCATCTTTTACAGTTACCACGTCGTCAGCAAAACCTAAGTTTTCTACGTCTTTCTTTAGAATGATTTCCATGGTACTGAATTATTTGAGGTTATCAGCTACGTAAGGCATCAATGCAATGTGACGAGCACGTTTGATGGCTGTAGACAATTTTCTTTGGTATTTCAATGAAGTACCGGTCAAACGACGAGGTAAGATTTTACCTTGTGGGTTTACAAAACGCAACAAGTAATCTGGATCCTTGTAGTCGATGTATTTAATACCGGATTTCTTAAAACGACAGTATTTCTTTTGATTGCCGCTTTCTACGTTGATGGGCTGTAAGTAACGCACATCACCTTTTGCTTTAAATGCCATAGTCTAAGTTTTTTATGCGTTAGTTTTTGCACGACGCTTTGACGCGTATTCGATGCCGTATTTGTCCATTCTAATGGTCAAGAAACGCATGATGCGCTCGTCACGTTTGAATTCAACTTCTAATGGAGCGATTGCTTCACCAGGAGCTGTAAATTCTACAAAGTGGTAAAAACCACTCTTTTTCTTTTGGATTGGGTAAGCCATCTTCTTGAGGCCCCAGTTTTCTTTGTTGATAATGCTCGCACCCTTCTCTTTCATGAGGCCTACGTACTTATCTACCGCTTCCTTTACCTGATCTTCAGATAAAACGGGATTCAAAATGAAAACGGTTTCGTATTGATTCATAATTATAAAACTTAAAAAATTAAGGAGTGCAAATGTACGAGACTTTTCCCATTCGGACAAGGTATGTTAGCAACGTGTTTACAGGTCTTTTTTTATTCCTGTAGCTATTGGCCAAATCACCGCTTATATTTGTGCTATGGAGCAATTTGTCGTATCAGCAAGAAAGTACCGCCCGCAGGCCTTTGAGGCCGTCGTGGGGCAGTCGCATATAACTGATACACTGCTTAAAAGTGTCGACAACGATCATTTAGCTCAAGCCTTGTTATTTTGTGGTCCGCGAGGTGTTGGTAAAACCACTTGCGCTCGAATCCTAGCAAAAGTAATCAATGGCGGGGCCGATTTGAATGATGATGAATTAGCGCTCAATATTTTCGAGCTCGATGCCGCCTCAAACAATTCTGTAGACGATATCCGCAGGCTTATTGATCAGGTACGCTTTGCACCGCAAACCGGCAAATTCAAGGTATACATTATTGATGAGGTACACATGCTGTCACAGCAAGCCTTTAATGCCTTCCTAAAAACGCTAGAGGAACCGCCTGCGCACGCCATCTTTATTTTGGCGACCACGGAAAAGCACAAAATCATACCAACCATCTTATCCCGCTGTCAAATTTTTGACTTCAAGCGTATAACAGTGGATGATATTGCAGGTCATTTGGCATTCGTTGCAGAAAAAGAGGGCGTAAATGCAGAACCTGAAGCCTTGCACATGATTGCAGAAAAGGCGGACGGCGCCTTACGTGATGCGCTTTCATTATTCGATCGAATGGTTAGCTTTTCGGGTAATGAATTGACATACGAGCAAGTTGTTAATGTGCTCGACATACTGGACTACAACTACTTCTTCCGTACAATAAATCTGGCTAATGAGGTGAACTATCCAGACTTACTCCTACTCTACAATGAAATTTTGGAAAAAGGATTCAATGGACATGAATTCGTTGTAGGAATAGCAAAGCACTTCAGAGATTTATTGGTTGCACGAGAACCCCGCACTGTAGAATTATTAGAAGTGGGACCGTCCATACGAGAACAATACCTCAGCCAAAGCAAGGCAAGTTCTACGCGCTTCTTACTCCATGGATTGAAGGTATTCAATGAACTCGACGGACAATATAAAATGGCGAGTCAACCACGGATATTAGTGGAACTGGGGCTCTTAAAATTGGTCGAATTTATTTCGCAGGAAAAAAAAAAGTCGCAACCCAGCGTAGCGCCTAAATCCACCGAGGATTTTCTACCGCCGGTCATACCAAAGCGAACCGCACCAGCACCAAAGCCCGTGCCAGTAGCATTCCCAGTGGAAAACACTCCTCAAGCCGTTGCTACTCCAACCGTGGCAAAAGATGTGGCCATGGCTACGTCAGATTCAGAGTCCGTAGTAGAGAAAAACACTACTCCCGACGATTTACCTGAAGAACCTGCGCTACCGGAAACCGCGGCCCATGAACCGCCTGTTGCGAGTCCAGAAGCTGCGTTTGACACTACACCTCCTGAAGCTTCAACGCCACCACCGGCGATATCAATCACATCGAAAAAGCCCACTCCGCCGCCAGCGACACCTAACAGTGGTGGTCTATCACTTATGGCGGCGTTGAACGATCTTTCAAAAGAAAATAATTCACCCGCTTTTGTACCCGAATCGGCGGATGTGCAGGCTGCTCCACAGATACAGGAAGGTCCTCAAAGTGTATTCAACGAGAAGGAATTGATTGATGCGCTTTCGACCTATGTCAAACAAAGGCATGTAAAAACGGCCATACGCACGCTGCTTTCGGCGCAAGTCCCTAAAATTCTTGATAAGAACACACTGCAGATATCACTAGATAATAACATCCAACTCGGTTATTTCAATGAGGAGCAAAAGGAATTGGTTCCTTATTTGAGAAAGAAATTGGACAATTTTGCCTTGCGATTTGAAACTATACTAGTGGAGAGTGAGCAAGTGAAAAAGCTGTACCTCCCAGAGGAGAAGTACAAGCACATGGCTGAAAAAAATGCCAATCTCATTTACCTGCGACAGAAAATTAAAACCGACCTAGAGTAATGCGTCGCGTCCTGCTCATAATATTGGTGCTGTTTTCATTCAACGCACAGGCCCAACTCGATTGGTGGAACCAAGTACATAATTGGGACGGAGCGACGCCTTGGACGCACTACATGAAGTATTCTCATGCGTATCTAGGACCGAATGCCATTCCTATTCCTACCCTGCAGCGCGCCATCACCGGTCGACGCTCGGCTATGAGTTATTTCAAAAGCAGCTCACAGATGAGCCTTATAGAGGACGACAGCTTCTTGAGCTTGCATAACGAGTTACACTGGGACAGAGGCCACACACAGATTCACATCACACATCAGAGTATCGAATATTACCGTACCTCCACCGAGCTTCGCGACTACCGCATCTCGCGAGACGAGGACAGCGAAGGTATCATTGCTGGAGATATATTGATTGATATCAGCACTCGGCTTTGGGAAAGAGATCGTGAGGCGGTTTGGTTCACCTTCCATACCAAAACGGCTGCCGGACCGCTGCCTCAAGCGCGATTTACCGATGCCCCAGGCTATGCCTTTTTCTTTTCGCACCAAAAAAGCTTTTCATCAATAAGAAGTTGGGTTCCCACATTGACGACGGACGCCGGGTTCCAAGTCTACCAAACACAGTGGGTCGATTATCCACAGAACGATGGTTTTCTAGGAAATATGGGAGTTCAGGTACAAAAGGACCAAACCATTTTTAGTGCTCGAATCCGCACTTTCACTGGATACTTTCAAGATGGGGATTGGCCGCGACTGTTGGAGCTGCAGTGGAACCATAATTTGTCCTTCGGCCAAACACAAGTGGGCTGGACCAGAGGATTGAATGACTACCCGTTCTCTTTCTTGACCGTCGGACTCGTCTATTGGTTAGATTAAAAACCGCAACCGCCACTTAAGTCGAGCAGGCACCTCCACCCCATCGGCTTTGCGCAACGCGTCTTCCTTCCAATGCTTTTGCTTGGCTTGGTCGCCGCGCTTCTTGTACGTGCGGGCGAGCTCATACGACTTGCGGACCTCGTAAAGCGCAAATAGAGCATCGCTAATATGTCCCAATTCCCTTGCCTTCGCCACTGCTTTCATCACCTTAGCGACATGTCCTTCGGCATCGGCGGTCATTCCAAAATCCAATCGATATTTAGTGGTGCAATGCGGAATCTTCTGAGGCAGAATACCCTGGGCAAACAACGCTAAATACGCTCCAACATCTTCTTGCAAATCCCGATCTTCCTCCCATCTAAACGCCACCTTAGAGCGCATCACCACCGTGCTAGGCACGATGGGATTGAAGGCCAAGAAATCTTCCACATTTTGGATCTTAGGACAAGCACGCATGCGAATTCCTGAGCCGTGCATTCCGGGACTCCATTCGAAAATGGGCGTGTAAAACCACTGAACGTCTGGAAAGCGTATCAGATAATCCCGTGCATGGGCCAATTTATTAGAACCCCAAACATCATCCGCATCTAGAAAAGCCCACGCATCGCCTTTCGCTGCGCGCATGCCCGCATTTCTCGCTGCACCCAATCCCGCATTTGTCTGATTCACACAAACCAAAGGCAATCGGCCCATAAAAGATTGAATCACATCTGCGGTGGCATCCGTGGAGCCGTCGTTCACTACAACCACCTCAAACGGTTGCACGTGCTGCTGCTCAACAGAAATTAAAGCTTCACCGAGGGTCTCCGAAGCATTGTAAGCCGGTATGATGACAGAAATATTCATTAGTAGGGGAAAAACGTTTTTGGAAATAATCGAGCAGCCAATTTCTTCACTGGCGTCTTCAGTCCCAAAGTCTTAACAATACCACCGGCCGATTTGATCAACGCACTCTTCACTAAATAAATCAGCAATCCGCTACGGTACATTCTAAAAACCCGAAACAAACGCCCGTTATTTCGCAATACCTCCCAGCTCCATTTCATACTAAACACATTACCTGCCCACCACATGGCAACTTGCGCACGGGCAGACTGCAAGGTTTGCTGATCCGTCCAACCTTCACGTTCGAAGATGTCGTACATCGCTAAAATCTCATCAAAGGCCGTATAACTGGCAATGGCTCTGGAACGCTGTGTACGTTCGTGAAAACGAAAATAATTTCTAGCCGTTGCAAAAAACTGTAACTCACCGTGCTGCAACAACCGCGCATAAAACAACCAATCTCCGTTCAATCGCCAACTCGTCTCAGGGGCACCCACCTGATCAAAAACCGATTTTCGAAACAAAACTCCGCTCGCGTTAGGCACTGTATTTGAAAAAATTATACTTTCCGCAACTTCTGCCTTGCCATGCACCGTAAAGTCCGATTTCCAGCGTGAAGCATCGCCAAATATAAATCCATAATCCTCTTTAAAATCGCGTAAAAACGCACCTTCCTCGTCCACCAAATGACTGTGGCTGTAGGCCATCACCGCTTTTTCGTTACGCTCAAGGGCGTCCACATGCAATGCCAGCATATCCAATGCACACGCATCATCACTTTCAGCAATCCATAAATATTTCCCTTTTGCCCACGCGGAACCCCGAGCCCATTGTGCAAAAGGGCTCCCTGAATTCTTTTCGTTAAACAACACCTCCAAGCGATCGTCCTTTGCAGCCCATTTTTCCAGTACACTTCGACTCTCATCGGATGAACAGTCGTCCATGAGCAGCACTTCAATGTTTTGATAGGTTTGATTCACTATGGTGGAGATGCGCTCGTCTAAATAGTCAGCATGGTTATAATTCGGTACAATCACACTCACCAACGGCCCGTCAGTGGGCAAAACATATGTTGACTTTTTTTGCACTGATTCTTCCGCTTGTTTTTTACCACGGCGAGTAAACCCTGTCATTTGACCCGGCTTGACATTTGCAAACTGGTACAAACCAAACCACGTCTTGCGTTGAATAGCTTCATCACTACTGGTTAAATCTTCATAATGAACGGCACGGTAGTCCACGCCATAGCGTTTAAGGAGCTTCGCTGCATTCGTAGTATACGCACGAGCCAATTCTAAGGCGCCTTCAGCATCTAATGCACTTTGCGCTTCGTAAGAAAGCGACTGGCGACGGAGCAGTGAATCCACCACCGCTGCTTCATCGCGTAATACCCAAATCACCTTAGCATTGGGAAAACGCTCAAGCCACCAAGGTAAAGTCAGACTCAAACGTGGGTCTTTAACCATCCAAGGCCCTGCATAATGTAACCATTGACGCAGCGAACTTCCCGTTGAAATTTTCAAATGCGCAGCATAAAGATCCCGTGCTTGCAGCTCACTGAGACCCGATTGAACAGCCGCTTCTAATGGCGCGTCCGCAGGAACGTTCCACCAATTCCCGTTTGCCTCTTCAAGCAATCGTTCATTGATATCGATCGCATAAAGGGGTTCAGCGTTATGATCACATATGGCTCCCGTATATACCCCAGCAGAGGCCAGCGCTTGCGCTACCATGGTCGTTCCACTGCGGTGCATGCCTAGAATAAAAACGGGTGCCTGTATTTTGGTTTTTAACACGTATTTTCGAGCCTATGTCTAAGTCAAAGAAACTCGTTTTTATTCACATCCCAAAAACCGCAGGGACTTCCTTGCGACTTTTATTGGAATCCAATTACAGTGAAGCCGAAAGAGCTGCTATTTATTCGCACCAAGATTTAGACGAAAACCTTGCAAAAGCACTGGCTGACCCGAAAATCAAATGCATCTATGGTCATTTTCCATTGCGCCCGGTCATTATCGATTCCGACGCTACTGTAGTCACCCTGCTTCGTGAGCCCATCGCAAGAAGCATCAGCCATTACAATCATTACAGCAAGCGCATGAATGAAAAGCATGCGAAGCTCATGGAAGGTATCGAATCGCCGGAAGACTTTACAAAATTAGTCCAAAGCAACAACCGACAAACTGCTTTCTTAAGCGGCTACCTCAACCAAAAAGAATTTTTGAAAGATTCTGAGGCGCTCAATAAGGCGTTAGCCAATTTTGACCGACTCGACGCCGTTGGCTTCACAGCACTTTACAGCGCATCCATTGCCTACTTCGGTGAAGTGTTGGATTGGAAAAACACGAAAGCAGAGCATCATAATAAAGGAGGCAGCAAACCAGTGAGCAACCGCGACATCTGGGCATCGATGAATCAATACGACCTTCTGCTTTATGCGAAAGCCCTTGAACGCTTCGCGCCAACGCTCGAGGCGTACAAAGGAAGAAACCCACGCATACCGAGCGATCCATTACCAAAAAGAATAGTGAATTATTTACGCGCCCTCAGCTCAAAGTTCTGACCCAGATAAACGCGACGTACCTGCTCATCAGCGGCCAATTCTTCTGCCGTACCACTTTTTAGAATTTTACCTTCAAACATGAGGTAGGTTCGGTCCGTAATAGCCAAAGTTTCTTGCACATTATGATCAGTTATTAAGATACCAATGTTTTTCTTTTTAAGCCCGGCAACAATACCTTGAATGTCCTCGACTGCGATGGGATCTACTCCAGCAAAAGGCTCATCTAATAGTATGAATTTAGGCTTTGTGGCGAGCGCTCTAGCAATTTCTGTTCTTCGGCGCTCTCCCCCACTTAATAAATCGCCGCGGGTCGTTCGTATATGCGCCAATCCAAACTCTTCGAGTAATTCTTCTAATCGATCCGCTTGTGCTTCTTTCGAGAGCTTCGTCATCTCAAGTACACCTTTGATGTTATCTTCAACATTCAGTTTCCGAAAAACCGAAGCTTCCTGAGCTAAATAACCTATCCCAAGCTGTGCACGCTTAAACATGGGCATTTTCTGAATAGACTGTCCATCGAGTAAAACCTCACCGCTGTATGGACGAATGAGGCCAACAACCGTATAAAAGCTGGTGGTTTTACCGGCTCCATTAGGACCTAACAAACCAACAATTTCGCCTTGATTAACCTCAAAACTCACGTCATTGACGACAGTTCTCGAACGGTATTTTTTAACGATATTTTTAGCTTCTAGTTTCAAGAGTGCGCGGCTTTTCTTTTTACAATACGTCGGCTCACCATGATGCTGATTTGATACAATAGCAACACTGGTAATGTGACTAAAATTTGCGAGGCGAGATCTGGCGGTGTAATAATCGCGCTCAACAACAATATACCAACGATGGCATGACGGCGATATTGTTTGAGTAGCACTGGGGTAACCATTCCCAATTTACTTAAGAAATAGACCACTATAGGTAGTTGAAATAAAATTCCTGTAGCTAACGTAATGGAGCTCACCATGCTGATGTAGGAGGTTAAATCGATTCTGTTCACTACTTCAGCGCTGACCGTGTACGTACCTAGGAACTGAATACTTAGTGGAACGATTACGTAATAACCGAACAAGACACCTAGTAGAAATAGAAGAGTTGTAAAGAAAATGATACCGCTACTGCTTTTACGTTCCGTTTCGTGAAGACCCGGTTTAACAAATCGCCAGATTTCCCAGAAAACATATGGGAATGCCACAATAGCACCCGCGACAAGTGACACCCATAAATGCATTTGAAACTGTCCACTCATGCGCATGTTTAAAAGCTCAAATGGCACCTCATCAAAACAGAACACATCTCCACCAACAAAACTAGATAACCAACAGAAAAAGCGATAGGTCAGGAAATCCGGTTGCTTGGGGCCGAAGATCAGCTGGTCAAAAACTATAGATCGATTCATGAACGCCACTATTGATAACAGCACAATAGCCAATGAACTGCGCATTAAATGCCACCGGAGCTCCCCAAGGTGCTCTAGAAAACTCATCGAAATTTTAGTTCTGGCAGTGTTCATAGTTTATTTCAAAGCCCAAAAATCCGAAAAACAATCTGTAGTACCTTCACAATCCGCTGAAAATTGGCGTATATTAAAAGGGAATAAACCACACGCTTATGTCGGTGAATTGGGAAGACCATTTAAAGACCTATTTTGGTTTTTCGGGATTCAAAGGAAATCAACAGGCCATAATAGAGAGTATCGCTGCCGGCAAAGACACTTTTGTGATCATGCCAACCGGTGGTGGTAAAAGTATGTGCTACCAGCTACCGGCACTTTCCAGCCCTGGTACAGCCATCGTTGTTAGCCCATTAATCGCATTAATGAAAAATCAAGTGGATGCCATTCGCGGGCATTCTGAAAAAGACAGCGTTGCACACGTACTTAATAGTTCTCTGACAAAAAAGGAAATGGAACAGGTCCATTCCGACCTGCGCGCCGGCCTGACTAAACTTCTTTACGTCGCTCCGGAATCGCTAAACAAGACCAGTAATATCGAATTGCTGAAAGAAATCGAAATCAGTTTTTTCGCTATCGATGAGGCGCATTGCATTTCAGAATGGGGGCATGATTTCAGACCGGACTATAGAACCATTAAACAAAGTGTAAAAGAATTGGGCCGTAAACCGGTCATCGCACTCACTGCAACGGCTACACCTAAAGTGCAAGCCGACATTATCAAGACCATGGGAATGGAAGAGCCGAACATCTTCCTTTCCAGTTTTAACCGACCTAACCTGTATTACGAGGTACGACCTAAGCGAGATATCGACCACGACATTATTAAGCTACTCAGTCAGAATATTGGAAAAAGCGCCATTGTTTATTGTTTATCCCGTCAAAAAGTCGAGGATCTTGCAGCACAATTGCAGATTAACGGCATCAATGCGCTCCCCTATCATGCAGGTTTAGAAGGCGCGAAACGAATCAAGCATCAGGATGCCTTTTTGAACGAAGACTGTGACGTAATCGTAGCCACCATTGCCTTTGGTATGGGAATCGATAAACCCGACGTTCGTTACGTACTGCACTACGATATGCCTAAGAGCTTAGAGAGTTACTACCAAGAGACGGGGCGTGCCGGTCGCGATGGCGGTGAAGGAAAGTGTATCACCTATTTTGATATTAAAGACATCGAGCGCCTACAGAAGTTTTTGAGTAAAAAACCGGTTAGTGAGCAAGAGATTGGGCGTCAATTACTCGAAGAAGCTACCGGTTATGCTGAAGCGGCTACATGTCGCCGTCGTGTACTCTTACATTATTTTGGAGAAGAGTTTCACGAAGACGATTGCGATAAGATGTGTGATAACTGCCGGCATCCACGCGAGAAAGTAGATGCTAGTGCAGAGCTTCTTGATACAATCGCCTGTGTAAACGAAACGCACGGAAAATTCAAAACATCGGAAGTTATTAATATACTCCGTGGAAATAAGACTGCTATATTGGCTCAAAACGATGCAGAGACGCTCAAAACCTGGGCAATCCAAAAAGATAAAACGGAAAGTCACCTTCGTGCAGTGATACGACAAGGAATTATCCGTCGTTACCTCGAGAAGAATATCGAAACCTACGGTACAGTGCACGTTACAGAGAAAGGAAACGCGGGAAAACTTCCTAAGGCCTTTAGAGTGCGTAAAGAGTTAAACTATCAGCAACTCAATAGTGGCGTGAACGACACTAAAAAAGTAGTTGCTATGGACGACACACTGTTTGGAATTCTCAAGGACTTAAGAAAAAAGATCGCGCAATCAAAAGGGGTACCACCGTATGCAGTATTTGCAGAAAATTCTTTGAGCGAAATGGCGACCATCTATCCTTGTACTCTGGATGAATTGAAAAATGTTCAAGGTGTGGGCGAAGGTAAAGCCAAAAAATACGGCACACCCATTGCAGAAGCCATAGCAGTCTATGTCGAGGAAAATGATATTGATCGTCCTCAGGATATGGTTTTCAAAAGTGTTGCTAATAAAAGTGTACTAAAGGTCTATATCATTCAAAGTACGGACCGCAAACTACCCCTGGAAGATATCGCAAGCTCAAAGGGACTAAAAATGCAGGATCTAATTGTTGAAATGGACCGCATTGTTCAAAGCGGCACGAAAATCAATATCGACTATTACCTAGAAGATATTATGGATGAAGACAGCATTGAAGAGGTATTTGACTTCCTTACAGAAGAATGTGAAAGCGGCTCTATGACAGAATTACTTGAGGAGTTTGGTGACGACTATGATGAAAATGAATTACAGTTATTACGGCTCAAATTTTTCTCCGATGTCGCGAACTAAATATTAAAAAAGCCCGCTTAGAGCGGGCTTTTTTAATTCTGATAGAGAAATTCTAACTCCTTTAGTTGATTTTCTAGCGAAACGCTAGCTGTTGCACTACTGTAAGTCAGTAGAAACTGGATGGTTTTTTCAGACGCATCCACGTCCAAGTTTTCATAAGGTAGTGTTTTGGCCATAGCGACTCTTTTGAATTTATTATGGAATAACGAAATCAGTCACCACCTTCGTATGACTTACACAAAAAATTATCCTTCAAGACTAATATTGTGTGTAACCATAAGTTTTTGAATGTTAGTTATTGCATAACGCATGCGACCTAACGCAGTATTGATACTAACGTCCGTTTCTTCTGCTATATCTTTAAAACTATAACCACAAAAAATACGAAGCTCCAAAACCTTGCGCTGCTCTTCAGGTAATGCATCGATTAAACGGTGCAAATCTTCGCTAATCTGAGCCTTAATTAATGCAGCTTCCATGGGCTGATCAGACTCCCCGTAAGTATCAAATACCGTGTATTCACCACTTGTTCGCACTTCTTTCTTGCGTGATTCCCTGCGAAAATGATCTAGAGTTGTATTATTTGCAACACGCAGAGCCCAAGGCAAAAACTTACCTTTTTCTTCATATTTCGATTTTCGTAAGGAGCGAATGATTTTGATGAACGTCTCTTGAAACAAGTCGTCTGCAACCTGGCGGTCTTGTACTTTACTGTAAATCTGAAGGAAGATTCGCTTCTTATGACGACGAATCAACACTTCCAAGGCAATTTCCTGACCATTACAGTAACACTCCACTAATTCGTGGTCTGCTAGCTTTCCTAAGTTCATAATAAAGGATTTAGCGTAATGGTCGTCCTATAGGCGAAGTGTTTTATTGTTTATTTCTGTTGTGAATATAAATGTAAAGAAACAAAAACTGTTCCAATTCGGTTAAATTTGTTGTTTGGCCTCCACCATAGACTATGACGACACACATCGAAATCAAGCGCGCAGCAGTTCACAACCTCAAAGAGGTAAGCGTTAATATACCTAGAAACCAACTGGTTGTAATTACCGGAGTTAGTGGTTCTGGAAAAAGCTCGCTGGCTTTTGACACACTTTTTGCGGAGGGACAACGACGTTATGTTGAAAGCTTAAGTGCTTATGCCCGTCAATTTCTAGGGAAATTAGACAAACCAAAGGTCGAATACATCAAAGGAATTCCTCCAGCGGTCGCCATTCAACAGAAAGTAAGTAGTCGTAACCCTAGGTCCACAGTGGGTACTACAACAGAGATCTATGACTATCTAAAATTGCTTTTCGCGAGAATTGGAAAAACATACAGCCCTGTTTCTGGCGAATTAGTAAAACGTCATAACGTGAGCGATGTGATGAAAGTTATCCATCAGCTTGGCGAGGGAACTCGATTTCTAATTACCGCACCTGTAACATTTAGTGACCGAACAGCGCTTGAACATTTATCCATTCTTTCCAAGCAAGGTTTTGCACGGATATTGGTGAACGATGCAATCGTAAGTATTGAAGACATTCTTGAAGAAAACATATACACCTCTGACAAAATACACCTGGTCGTGGATCGTGCAGTGGTGCGTGTCGATGATGAGGACAATGACTACCGTCTTCAAGACTCAATTCAGACTACATTCTATGAGGGACGTGGCGCCTGCGAATTACGCTTCATGGACGATCGCCCTACCATAGAATTCAATAGCCTGTTCGAATTGGACGGCATTAGTTTTACCGAACCTACTCTTCATTTATTTAGCTTCAACAATCCTTTAGGTGCTTGTCCGAGCTGTGAAGGCTTTGGTTCCATTATGGGTATTGATGCAGATTTGGTTGTGCCCAATCCTCATTTAAGCGTATATGAGGGTTGTATTGCTCCTTGGAAGGGAGACACCATGGGTAAATGGAAAGATAAATTTATCCTGGGAGCATCAGCGTACGATTTTCCAGTACACCGAGCGTACATAGACCTCACAGAGGCAGAAAAAACATTACTTTGGGAGGGAGCAAAAGGCGTAAAAGGTATCAACGCTCTATTTAAGCACCTTGAAAGCAAAAGTTATAAAATTCAGTTTCGCGTAATGTTAAGTCGTTACCGTGGGAGAACAGTATGTAGCACGTGTAAGGGTAAAAGACTGAAACCTGAAGCGAATTATGTCAAAGTGGGTGGGTGTTCACTAAGTGACCTCGTCGAATTGCCATTGCGGAAGCTAAAGATCTTTTTTCAACACCTCGATTTAGACGAGCAAGATGCGAGCATTGCGAAGCGGCTGCTTACCGAAATCACCACACGAATTGATTTTCTTATTTCTGTAGGTCTGCCCTATCTCACCTTAAATCGTGTTTCTAGTACTTTGAGCGGCGGTGAAAGCCAGCGTATCCAACTTGCCACCTCTCTAGGCTCTTCGCTGGTAGGATCGCTGTACATTTTAGACGAACCTAGTATAGGCTTGCACCCAAAAGATGCACAACAGCTTATTACAGTTATTGAGGCATTGCGTGATAATGGCAATACAGTTGTCGTAGTAGAGCACGAAGAAGCCTTTATGCGTGCTGCAGATTTTCTGATTGATATCGGTCCAGCTGCAGGAAATTTAGGCGGCGAAATTCTCGCCGCTGGCATTCCCAAAGACGTCCTTAGTCATGAGACTTCGTTAACGGCAGCTTATTTAAACGGTACCAAGCAAATTCCTTTACCTCAAGTACTTCGCAAACCATCAGGTGAAATTATTTTAGAAGGCGTACGCCAACATAATCTCAAAGGGTTTGATGTTTCCATACCACTGGGTGTATTCAGTGTCGTTGCAGGAGTAAGCGGCTCTGGCAAGAGCACGCTTATTAAGCAGATTCTATATCCCGCTCTAAAAAAGCATTTGGAAATGGTCGGGGAACGACCCGGCTTACACAAAGCTCTCAAGGGTGACTTAAATGCCATTCAGCACGTAGAGATGGTCGATCAAAATCCAATAGGTAAATCCTCGCGCTCCAACCCCGTAACCTATCTCAAAGCCTACGATGATATTCGAAATCTTTATGCCAGTGAAGAATTGGCACGCGTAAGAGGCTATAAAGCCAAACATTTTAGCTTTAACACTGATGGTGGAAGATGTGACACCTGCAAGGGTGAGGGCGAAGTGACGATTGAAATGCAATTCATGGCGGATGTACATCTTCCTTGTGAGGCCTGCAACGGCAAACGATTCAAGGCGGAAATACTTGAAGTGAAATTCCACGGAAAAACCATTTCGGACCTACTAGATTGCACTATCGATGAGGTTATCGAATTCTTTAAAAAACATAACCAAATGAAGATTGCGAAAAAACTACAACCACTGCAAGATGTGGGCTTGGGTTATGCGCATGTAGGCCAGAGCAGCTCTACGTTAAGCGGCGGTGAAGCCCAGCGGGTTAAATTGGCCTTCTTCTTATCTAAAGGAATCAAAAACGGCAAAACCCTCTTCCTTTTTGACGAACCCACAACAGGCCTGCATTTTGACGATGTAAAAAAGCTGCTTCGAGCATTCAATGAACTGGTTGATCTTGGCCATACCGTTCTTGTGATTGAACACGATCTGGATGTGATCAAGCGCTGTGACCACGTCATTGAAATTGGACCAGAAGGAGGCGAACTAGGTGGTCAACTGCTTTACACAGGATCACCAAATGAATTGATCTCAGTAAAAGGAAGCCCAACCGCAGAAGCCATGAAATCGCATGAATCTTAGGCAAGTCTCAATCGAGACACTTTTAGTCAAAAACTATACACTAACGAAATAAGTCGGATACCCAAAACGTTTTTAATTCATCAGAACTTAGCAAAATATAACGTTTGTATTCCTAAATTTGAAAAGTACCTGAAAGGGTAGCTTAGGTTTATTGGTTTGGTATACGGTCCGCTTCGGCGGACCGTATCTTTTTAACCTTATTCCTATTTCATTTGCGATCCAGCACATTGATAGAGTAATATTGCAGCTGCAACGCTTACGTTTAAACTATCTACTGACTTTCCCTTCATGGGAATAATGATATTTTCGTAGCCATTCTCTAGCCACAAGGAAGAAAGACCTCCACTCTCCTCTCCCAATATAATTGCCGATTTCGGCGCCCAATTCACCTCATACATCGATACCGCCTCCTCATGCATGTGCGTTATGTATCCAGTAAAGCCACTATCATTCAGCCATTGCTGTACCTGATCGCTCGATCCCATAAAAATGGGAAGTTCAAACAGAGCTCCTGTAGCGTTACGAACAACGTTGGGACCAAAAGGATCCAGTGCCGGATCCGCCAAAACGATGGCCCCTGCGCCTGCCGCTAAAGCTGTACGCATGATTGCCCCTAAATTTCCGGGTTTTTCTATGCCTTCAACCACCACTATACGTCGCGCTGACTCAAGAATCTTTGAACGTGATGCAAAGCTGCTATCTGGACGATAGAATACAGCCACCACATCTTCTGTTGCATCACGATATGCAATCTTTTCGTAGACTTTAGCGCTTACCTCAAAATGTTCAGCACTTTCTGGAATACCTACTATGGGCGAAGCTTGCTCTAGCGTCCACAATTCTTTCATCTCCCAATTACAGGCCAATGCCCGCTCCACTTCTCGGCGTCCTTCAACTACGCAAACCCCAAAGACTTTACGTACTTTACTTTTAGAGACTAATTGGACAATCTCCTTTACTTTTGGATTACTCAGACTAGAAATGTAACGGCTCATATATATGGCTAAAAAGAATAGACCAAAGAAAATCAATTTAGAGGACTTAGGAGGCTTTGTCTTTAGTACGAATCCAGAATTCGAGCCTCAAATTTTTGAAGATGGCGACGAGACACCACTAAATCCCGGTGAACAGCTACTAGAGCTCTATTTCGAAAAGAAAGGCCGTGGCGGTAAGCAAGTCGTAATCATAAGAGGTTTTGAAGGAAACGAAACGGAATTGAAAGATTTAGGAAAATCACTGAAGCAACACTGTGGTGTTGGAGGGAGTAGTAAGGACGGTGAAATCATTCTTCAAGGCAATGTTCGCGATAAGGCAACAGATTATTTGCACAAAGAAGGGTATAAGACCAAGCGAATCGGTGGATAATTGGTTTTATATCTAGTAAAATCAAAAAAATCGAGTTTTTTTGAGAGACGTCTTAAGCCGCAAAAATACGTGTCTCAAATTAGACTACCGGACTGCTGCTAGTGCTTTTTCGTAAGCTTCTTCATAGAGAGGGACAATCTTTTCAATCGAGAATTTCTTCGCATGCTCAAAAGCTTGCTGTTTGAATTGGGACAATTTCCCCTCATCCTGTAACAAGGACAAACCATGGGCTGCCATCTCTTCAACTGCCCCGGGGGATGCCAAATAACCCGTAACACCATGTATATTTACCTCTGGTATACCGCCCGAGTTGGTGCTGATAACGGGAACCTTTGCAGCCATTGCCTCCAATGCTACCAAACCGAAGCTCTCTTTTTCTGAAGTCAATAAAAAAAGATCACTCATACAGAGCAATCGACGTACTTCTGTTGTCTTGCCTAAAAACCTTACTTTTTCAGCGATTCCTAAGTCCCGAACTTGCTGCTCTGCTCGTTCCCGTTCCGGACCATCACCTAACATTAATAAGATTACATCTTCTTCTTGAGCGATACGGTGGAAGATCTCTATGACATCAGGTATGCGCTTAACCGGACGCATATTTGAAATATGAATGACTATTTTTTCGTTATTAGGTGCTATTTGAGAGCGATCGCATTGATCTTCGATATTATAAAGATCGATGTCGATAAAATTGGGTATAACATCTATTTCACTTTTGATAACAAAGGAACTCAACGTATCCTTTTTCAAGCTTTCACTCACACTTGTAACCACATCACTCTTGTTAATAGAGAAGGTTACTGCTGGTTTGTACGACGGGTGTTTTCCAACTAGAGTAATATCTGTTCCGTGCAGTGTCGTAACAACAGGCAAATACTTTCCTTTTTCTAACAAGATTTTTTTAGCCATGTAGGCCGCATACGCATGTGGAATCGCATAATGCACGTGCAATAATTCAATGCCTTCAGTCAATACGGTATCTACCATTTTTGAACTTAGTGCCAATTCATAAGGCTGGTATTCAAACAACGGGTAATCGTGCACATTTACTTCGTGGTAAAATATATTCGGCTCTAATATGTTCAATCGGACAGGCTGACTGTAGGTGATGAAGTGGATTTCATGACCCTTTTTGGCCAACTGTATGCCTAATTCTGTGGCAACCACTCCAGATCCACCATAAGTAGGATAACAAACAACTCCAATTTTCATGCGGCTAAGGTATTTCTCTTAATTAAGGGCGTCGTAAATGTACTCTTGAATATTGGTTCTAACATCCAATTTACTGAGTTTCCAATTCTCAGCGTCAGGAAAGGTTCTATTGCTTAAAAAAATGTAAAGCAACTCCTCTTTAGGGTCCATCCACACCATTGCACCGGTAAAACCCGTATGACCAAAACTTTGTTGAGACACGCAAGTACAACTGGGTCCTGGCTCATCTTCTAACTGCTTCCGATCGAACCCTAATCCCCGCCTATTCCCTAACTCGCAAAAGGCACACCCACTAAATAATTCTATCGTTGATTCCTGAAAATAGCGATAGCCGCCATAGTAGCCCCCATTCAAGTACATCTGCATCATTTTCGCTAAGTCGTTGGTATTTGCAAACAATCCTGCGTGACCCGCAACTCCATTCATCATTGCAGCGCCCATATCGTGAACGCGACCGTGTACGGTAGTGTTGCGCCAATATCCGTCGACTTCCGTAGGAACGAGCTGATCAAGCGGAAAACCTTTATCTAAAGGATTGTAGGTGAGTCGCTGAGCGCCAATGGGTCCATAGAAAGTGTTGGCAACCCATTGATCCAGAGGCTCATTAAAACGCTCCTCCAGCATTTCTTGAAACAGGTAATAGCCCAAATCCGAATAGCGGTATTCCGGTGCCTTCATCTCACTCTTCGCGAGCATATGAAACATCGTATCCCTAATTTCTTGACGCACATACATGCCCTCATTTATTTGAGCATACCCCAATTGCGGCGTCGAACTGTACCAATAAGCTCTCGTACTATCGGATTTAATTGTGTGCATGTAATACGGTATCCAAGCATCTAATCCGCTTTGATGAGCTAAGACATCTTCAAATACCAAGTGCTCCTTGCCCGAGCCGTCCAACCGGCCAGTATGGTTGCCTAAGGTCGTTTTCAATAACAAGGGTTGCTTCTCGTACCATTTCATGATTCCTGGCAGCGTCGCGGTAATCTTCGTCACCGAAGCAATATCATACATATCCGTCCATTCCACCGGCTTAGACTTCGGATAGGTATGTGATCCAAAACATTTGGAATAAACTACCGTTCCATGACGCGCGACTAATACTTGCGCACCAGGCGTAGCCCCTGCCGCAATGGCGTGCTCAACGGTAGAATCGATACGATTTAAAGGCCCCGCATCAAGGCCTACCTCAAAAGGGATACCATATTTCAATCGAAGCAATTCTTCGGTTTTCTCGCCCTCACCGACTTTTCCCCACTGGTTCAAATCCACGGGTAACAAGCCCTTGGTCTCACGTGCACCAAACAAGAACTGAGGCGCCAAAAGCTGTGCGTATTCGTCGTTCTCATACATGATCAAAACACGGACATTTTGTCCCAAATTCGGGTAGCTCAAGATCCCATAAGGATTGGCAAAATGTAACATATATGTGGGTTTACCGGTAGCTGCCAATCGCTTGAGCAGCTCTTTCTCGTATGCTTCGAGTTTATATCGGCGCCAAGGATTCTTGGCATTTTGGTGAAAGCTAACCACAAAGGCGTCTTGGGATGCCAATTCACGCTCGTCCACATCTACCCCGTGATGGTGAGACATGGTCACATATCTATCAAGAAATTCTTTTACAGTAGCTGCCGATTCAAAATCTCCCAAAGCTATGTGCAGGAAATCTTGCTCAATGTTTTCTATAGGAAATGTAGCGGTGCCACGTTCCAACAATGTCGCTGCATTTCGAATCAGATTAAACGACACTCTTTGGTTATTATCTTCTCCTTCAAAAGGACCGTGGTCTGAGGTTATCAGTGTAGGATCGGCCGACTTTTGCGCTTCAAGCCAATCCGTATACGCCCTGCAATTTGACTTTGCCACCAAGATTCTTCTGACTCGCTCGTCTAGGGATTTAATCGAAATCTTATCCGTGGCAAGGGCATTTTGGAAGGCTTTGGTTGCCTTAGGCACGTCCATAGGAAACAACAAAATATCATTGCCCGCGGCAAACGCTGCCAACTCTATTTCTCCTGGAGGGGCAAAGGCAGCGGCGCCCTTCATATTAAGAGCGTCGGTAATAATTAGTCCTTCATACCCCCACTGATCCCTCAAAATATCTTGAATCACCTTGCGCGAAAGGCTCGTGGGTTTTCCAGACGGCTCAAGGGAAGGAATATTCAAATGGGCAATCATAATGGCCCCAACCCCCGCATCAATAGCACCCTTAAACGGCACCCACTCTACCTCCATGAGCTCACTGAGTGTGCGGTCGACTTTTGGCAATGTTTTATGGCTGTCCTGATGGGTATCCCCATGGCCAGGAAAATGCTTCCCACATGCGAGCACTCCATTGTCTTGAATCCCTTTAACTACCTCCACGCCCAGTACATTCACAAGATCTGGATCAGAACCAAAGGATCGCGCTCCGATAATAGGGTTGTTTGGATTCGTATTGACATCGAGCACCGGAGAGAAACTCATGTGTACGCCGACAGCAGTACATTCATCCGCCAAGGCATGTCCCAAATCATAAGCATCCACAGTCCCGCCTGCTGCTCCAACGGTAAGTGATGTTGGAAACTTGTAGGTACTATCCAAACGCATGGCCTGTCCCCATTCCGCATCTTGTCCAACGAGCAAGGGGAGGGCCGACGCGCCCTGAAGACGATGCAGTAGTTTCTTTTGACGTTCAGGTCCGCCTTGCATCGTAATAACACCCCCAATGTGGTAATCGCGAACGAGCTTTTCTAATTCCGCTTGATGATCCTCGTCTTTATTGCTGTAGGCGGCGACCATAAATAATTGGCCAATCTTTTCTTCAAGGGTCATTGCGCTGAGCACAGAATCAACATTAAACGATTGAGCATAAAGTCCTTTACCCGGTAAAATCGCCAGGACTAGGGTTACAAATAGGGGTTTGAGAAAGCGTACTTCCATAGGTCGATAAAGTGCCAAGGGGTTCTTACCTTTGAGATGAGAATATAGAAAGATATGGGACTATTTGAACGACGCCAACCTCGCGGTTTTCAACACCAACCTAGATTTCACGACGAGCGTAAAGATCGTTTGAGAATTTTGGAGCGTAATGAGGGCGTGGATGAAATTCCCTTCCAGAATAAGGACAAATACCGCGATCGTTTAAGAGAAAATTGGGACTTGCGAAGAAAAAGAAGCGCAGGTGCTAGTGAAGGCTACGGCAAACGTTTACTGTTTAGCTTTTTATTCCTCGTTGCTCTTGTTGTTGTTGCCGTTAAATTCCTCGCTTAGTGTCTACCATTACAATACTTCCTGATCACGTTGCTAACCAAATCGCAGCAGGAGAAGTGGTTCAACGACCCGCATCTGTAGTTAAAGAATTGCTAGAAAACAGTATTGACGCAGGTGCAACGAAAATCACTTTAGCCTTAGTAGGTTCTGGCAAGACCAGCATCAGTGTAACAGACGACGGCACAGGCATGGATGCGGAGGATGCTAAAAACTGTTTTTTAAGACACGCTACCTCAAAAATCAAATCGGCTGACGATCTATTTCAACTCACTACTCGTGGATTCAGAGGTGAAGCGATGGCCTCTATTGGTGCTGTTGCTCACGTACTCTTACGAACAAATCAAAACGAAGAAGGCCTCGGGCTGGAGCTGAAATTAGAGGATAGTGCAGTACAATCCGTTGTGCCCTATCCCTGGAACAAAGGAACACAGGTCGTCGTTAAAAATCTCTTTTATAACATCCCTGCACGACGTAAATTCCTCAAAAATGAGCGAATAGAATTGCGTCATTGCATCGATGAATTTCATCGGGTTGCGCTCGTCCATAGCCATATTGAGTGGATTATGAAAAGTGATGAAAACTTACTTTTCCATTTAAAATCAGCGCCTTTACGGCAACGCATCACCGGAATTTTTGGAAGGAAGTTCGACGAACGCCTTGTTCCTATTCAAGAATCCACTGAGGTGGTCCAACTAGAAGGCTTCATAATAAAACCCGAATTCGCTAAAAAGAAGCGTGGAGAACAGTTCTTTTTTGTCAATGGCCGTTACATTAAATCACCTTATCTCCATAATGCCCTTCGCGAAGCCTTTGAAGATATGCTTACCGGAGAACATCATCCCGGGTATTTCTTATACCTGACTGTGGATCCTGCCGAAATTGATGTTAACATACATCCGACTAAAACTGAAATTAAATTTGAAGACGAACGGGCTATATATGCTGTACTAAGAAGCGCCGCGCGCCATGCCATTGGTCAATTCAACGTTGCACCCACCATAGATTTCGATGCTGAGCAGAGTTTCTCTGTGCCTCCATTACCTGAGGGGCAATTACCAAAAGCCCCTCAAATCAAAGTCAACCCCAACTTTAATCCTTTCGAAACTACCCAGTCACAGCCTCCACGTTTCCGTTCTGATGACGAAAAGTACCAGCGGATTCAGCAAGAAAAATACCTGAATACGATGCCTTCGTTAGAATACTCTTCAGAAGATGAAATCAAGGATTTCTGGAATGAAAGCCCCGAGAGTCCTGCGATGAATGAGCAAACAAACCATGTGTTAGTTTGGGGCAAACACATGATCACACTATTGGGAAGAAAAGCCCTGATTATCGATGTTTTTGCAGCGAGATACCGTATTTTTTACGATCAATTTTTAGAGAAATTACGCAACGCGACATTGCCTTCACAGCAACTTCTTTTTCCTGAGAAAATTCAGGTTGGACTTTCTGATCAAGCCTTACTTCAAGAATACCAAGGTTGGTTTGCAACCGCTGGTTTTGATTTACGAGCCGAAAAGAACGCTGGCGAGTTCACGTTAGCGGGAGCGCCCATGCTACTCGCTCCAGAAGAAGCTGTACCCGCATTGGAAGAGCTTCTTGAGCAATTAAAATCACTAGATAGCGAGTCGATTGAATCGGCGTTACTTAAATCGTTTGCAAAGACCTTGTCAAAAAAAGCAGCGAATAGTGAATTCACTAAAACTAAGGAAGCTTTACAAGCGTTAAAGGAACAGTTGCTTAGTAGCAGCAACCCACAATACTCACCTTCGGGAAAAAAGGTCATTCGAGAATTGGCTCCTGAGGATTTAGAATCACTTTTATGATCGTACAGCGAAGCTTTAACTTAATGCCAACAATAGTAAAGAACCTTCTCATTATCAATGGGTTGTTTTTCTTGGGTATGACTTCTATCCGAACTACATTCGGTATAGACATAACCGATTGGCTGGGCCTATACTTTCCAGCGTCTTCAGAATTCCTTCCAGTACAATTAGTCACGCACATGTTCATGCATGGGAACTTTGGCCATATTTTTTCAAATATGTTAATGCTGTGGTTCCTTGGTTCCGCGATGGAAAATCACTGGGGACCAAAACGTTTCCTTACCTATTACCTACTTACAGGATTAGGAGCCAGCGCCCTTCAGATAGGTGTTAATGCTATTGAATACTTTCAACTCAGCGCTGCACTCGACAGCGGCGCCGTTGAGACCATTACTCGTGACGGTAAAGATTTAATCGAGCGAGGATTCAATTATACGAATCCTACTTGGGGCAGTTTAAACCGATTACTCCATGCACCTATGGTCGGAGCATCTGGCGCCGTATTTGGAGTCCTTCTGGCTTTCGGGATGACCTTTCCGAATCAAGTCATCTACCTCAACTTCCTGTTCCCAATTAAAGCAAAGTATTTCGTAATCGGATATGGACTATTGGAACTCTACAATGGATTCAGTGTAAGTAATAGTGGTATCGCACATTTCGCGCATTTAGGCGGCATGCTCTTTGGATATATTCTCATCAGAAAATGGCGCAGAGATATGTATCTTTAAAGCTTACCACTAGAACATGAGCGACTTTTTTTCAAAAGTAAAACACGATGCTTTTAAGGGCGATTACCTCACAAGGTTGCTCTACTTAAACATCGCTGTATTTCTTGCTTTCAGTCTGACCAATGCATTCGCTAGCTTGTTCACAGGCAACTTCGGTCTTATTCCGAATATTGCGGATGATCTACTCGCGCTCCCATCTAATCCGTTGAAATTTGCTTTACGTCCGTGGACCATATTGACTTATATGTTCACGCATTTTAGCTTTCGTCACATACTCTTCAACATGATCATCCTCTATTTTTCAGGGAAGATGCTTATGGAATACCTTGGAGAACGACGCATGCTCTCATTGTATATCTATGGAGGAATCGGAGGCGGTATACTTTATATTTTACTTTACAACATTAGCCCGGTACTTACCTCTGGATCAATGGTAGGCGCAAGCGCGGGAGTTATAGCCATTCTTGTTGCTGGCGCCCTTTATATGCCAAATATGCCGGTTCGACTGTGGGGTATTTTCGAAGTAAAGTACTGGATGCTGGCAGCCGGTTTAGTACTTCTTGACGTGCTCAATTTAACCAGCGAAAATGCAGGAGGACACATTGCCCATCTCGGAGGGGCAATTGTTGCTTTTTTCTTTATTCGAAGCATGCGCGCGGGCAATGAGTGGAATGTGTATTTGTTCCAAGTTATTGACTTTGTTCGAGGCGGTTTTCAATCGCGACAACGAAAAAGAAAAAAGGGCTTTAGTTTCGGTGAAAGAAATTATAAAAACAGTGCCAAGAAAACTACTTCATCCAAAGCGGATGGTGCAGGTGATACGGCTCGTATGAATGCAATCCTTGATAAAATCAAGGCCACTGGATACGATAGTCTTTCTAAAGAGGAAAAGGCTTTTCTCTTTAAAATCTCCAAAGACTAAGTGAAAAAGCGGCTTGTTTTGCTGCATTGGCTAAATCTCGCATTAACCGGAGTGACTTTAGCGATGGCAATGGGGAGTCTCATTCCTTCACAGTATATCCCAGGAATAAGTGTGCTAGTTTTACTATTACCACTTCTTGTTATACCGCATGTGGTTGCTTTTCTTTTTTGGATTCGATTCAACCCAAGAAAATCCAGCACTAACTTCTTAGGTTTGGCCATTATTGCCTTCCCCTTAATGGCGCAATGGCCCTATGCTCGGGCGGAGGAAATCTCAGAGGGTGAAGTTAAAATAGCCACCTATAATGTTAGAGCCTTTTATCAAACCAGTGGCGCGGCACAAGCAATCGGGAATTGGACCCAGCAACAATCCATAGATATATTGTGCATGCAAGAGATTCGACGCAGCGCCGCCGCACCATTAGCTAAACACTATCCCTACCGAATATATGCCCCGCGAAATAAGAATTATTCAGTCGCTATCTATTCTAAATATCCGATCATAAACCATTCGCCACTCGAGTACACAAGCCTCTCTACCAAAGGGTACGCACGAACGAGCGCGCAGTATGCAGATATAGTGCTCCCGTTCGACACAGTACGTGTACTCAACGTTCACCTCAGCTCTACCGGTTTGCAGGATCAAGATATGGACGCAGTTCATTCAAAAGATGAACTATTAGAAACGGGCCAATTTGTTCTAAGCAAACTCGCTGCTTCCGACAGAAATCGAGGACTGCAAGCCAATCATATCATTGAATGGGTAAAAGAAAGTCCGCATCCAGTTGTACTGTCAGGAGATTTCAATGGAGTACCAGGGGGTAATTTGTACTGTCGATTACTTCAACACTTGCGCGATCCCTATATTCTCGATGGGTACGGTACTATGGGCTCTTTTGAACCACTTGCAAGAAGAGGGTTGTTTTTTAAAATTGACTGGACCATGCATAGCGCCAACTTGCACTCAAAAGGTCAATACATTGAAAACATAAACCTAAGCGACCACAGGCCACTCGTAACGAGATTTAGTCCTGAACCACCTGCGCCTCAAGGAGATTAAGCGCATTTAATGCATTTGTTCGTACGCCGCTAGTTCGCGACGGAAAGACTCGTAAAACTTCATCATAATACAACGGCACACATACAGCCTCCTCTGATAAAAACGCATCAGCAGTTGACATTAATGCGGTCCGTTCTTCCCCTGCGGGTAAATATTGAATTGTACGATACAAAGAATCGAATATTGGAGAACTGTAACGGCTATAATTAGGACCATTTGGCGCCTTCATTTCAGAAGAAAAAAGCATTAAATAATTCGCTGCATCGGGATAATCTGCAATCCAACTCGCCCTAAAAAAGTCCAACGAACCTGCCGACTTTTCACTACGGAGCGCTGCAGACGGCACTACATTCACTGCAATTTCCCAGCCCAATTTCGCTAAAGCTCCTTGAACAAACTCGCAGAGATCGCGATAATTTGCAACCGTTGTTAAAGTCAGCTCTGGCAATACTTCATAGCTTTTAATTATACTTTCAGCACTATCAGGAGCATACCCTATACCTCCTGCGGTTTGATGCCCTGGCAAGCCTACCGGTATTATCCCTCCAGCAGCGGGAACACCCACCCCGTTGCGTAAAGAGGCTATCATTTCAGCTCTATCGATAGATGCATTAATGGCCCAACGTAAGTCTCTAGAGAGCGGTCGTTCAGCATTGAATACCAAGTATTCTGTATTCAGAAATGGACTGCGAACCAAAGAATGCTCGGCCATATAACGCTCTTGAAGTATGCCCTGTCTGGTTAGAAGATCATCTTTAAAACTGGGATCAAGGTTGGGCAGAAAGTCAAAATTTCCACGCAAATATTCTAAAAAAGCGCTTTGTTGATCCGTTAAGAAAGAAATACTGATTCCGTCTAGATAAGGCAATTGGGCGCCTACGCTGTCAACGCGCCAATACATCTCATGCTTATGGAGCACTAATTTTTCTCCGTAATGCCATACATGATATTTAAAAGGTCCGGTACCCGTGGGCGTGGAATTCAAAGCTGTCTCTCCCGATGAAATTACACTACAAAACGGCATGGCCAGCAACGAAAGAAAGCTGGCATTCGGTTTCTGCAATACGATCTCAACGGTCAACGGATCAATCGCTTTACAGGCAGAAACACCTTCAACTACCCAGCTTCCCGGTGATGCAACCCTAGGATCTTTTAATCGGGTCAGGCTGTAAACAACATCTTCAGATGTCAGCGTTTTACCGTTATGAAACCGTGCATCTCTTAAACGAAAAGTGTAGACGGTAGCTGTACTGTCTATTTTCCACTCTATTGCGAGTGCCGGGGCAATGCCGTTATTGGCATCCAATGCCACCAAACCTTCGTACAACTGCTGTACCGCCCAAATAGAGCTTTTTTCTTTTGCAAAAGCGGGGTCTAACGAAGGTATTCCAGCCGGCTCATTGTAACGAAAAACCATTTTTTTGTCGGCTCTCGCTGTATTACAGGCCGTCAGCACAAGAAAAACAACTACAAAAAAGCCCCCTAAAAAGGAGGCTTTAATGAATCGATTTAGTCTATTAGGCATCAATATTTGCATACTTCGCGTTACGCTCAATAAAATCTTTACGAGGCGGAACTTCGTCGCCCATGAGCATAGAAAATACACGATCGGCTTCAGCGCTATCGTCTATCGTCACTTGCTTCAATATGCGCTCGTCCGGATTCATTGTAGTCTCCCACAATTGCTCTGCATTCATTTCACCTAGACCCTTATAACGCTGAATACCTACTCCCTGGCCCGTTTCGCCACCGTATTCAAACTGGAGTTGATCGCGCTGCTTATCGTCCCATGCATAGGCTGACTTCGAACCTTTCTTCACTAGGTAAAGTGGAGGGGTTGCAATGTAAACGTATCCCTTTTCTACTAATTCACGCATGTAACGGAAGAAAAACGTCAAAATCAAAGTTGAAATGTGGCTACCGTCCACATCAGCATCAGTCATGATGACAATCTTATGGTAACGTAATTTCTGAATATTCAGCGCTCTAAAGTCTTCCTCGGTCCCCACAGAGACGCCCAACGCGGTGTACATGTTTTTGATTTCCTCGTTTTCAAAGACTTTATGTGAGATCGCTTTTTCAACATTTAAAATCTTACCACGGAGTGGAAGAATTGCCTGGAAGTTACGATCACGACCCTGCTTCGCAGTACCTCCTGCTGAATCTCCCTCAACAAGGAAGATTTCACATACTTCAGGATCCGTTTCAGAACAATCGCTTAGCTTACCTGGCAAGCCCATAGAGGACATTGTTCCTTTACGCTGTACCATTTCGCGCGCCTTTTTAGCGGCGACGCGAGCTTTCGCAGCGAGTAATACCTTTTGAACGATGATCTTTGCCTCTGATGGATGTTCTTCGAGAAAAGCCGTTAGCATTTCACCTACGAGCTTATCCACTGCACCACTAACTTCTCTATTACCGAGCTTTGTTTTAGTCTGGCCTTCAAACTGTGGCTCCATCACCTTAACGGAAATGACGGCGGTCAAACCTTCTCTAAAATCGTCTCCACTTACTTCAACTTTCTCTTTTGCTAGAAGACCGCTTTCATCTGCATATTTCTTCAATGTACGAGTCAATGCACGACGGAAACCGGCAAGATGCGTCCCTCCTTCATGCGTGTTGATGTTGTTTACATACGAGTGGATGTTCTCGTTGTAGCTCGTATTGTAGTGCATGGCGACCTCAACAGGTATACCGTCGCGTTCGCCATCCATCGACATTACTTCCGGCATAATCACCTCGCGGTTGGCATCAATGTATTTGACAAAGCCTGCCAATCCATCTTCACTGTGGAAGCACTGTCCTATATATTCGCCTTTTTCATCCTTCTCACGAAGATCTGTTAGCGTTATAGAAATACCTTTATTCAAGAAAGCTAATTCGCGCATGCGCTTCGCTAATATCTCGTATTGGTATTCTAATTCTTCGAAAATATCGGCATCAGGCTTGAAGGTAACAATGGTGCCACGGTAATCGGTAGTTCCGATTTCACGTGTAGGGTATTTAGCCGCACCCCGTGTAAACTCAACCTCATATTTTTTACCGTCCTTGTGCACTTCAGCGTGCAACATGATAGAAAGTGCGTTGACACAACTCACACCTACCCCGTGAAGTCCACCGGATACTTTGTACGAATCCTTATCAAACTTACCACCAGCATGTAGAACGGTCATTACGACCTCTAGTGTGGAACGTCCATCTTTCGGGTGTGGATCAATAGGAATGCCTCGACCATCATCCTTTACGGTGATGCTATTATCCTCATTAATGGTTACATATATGTCTGATGCGTGACCCGCTAAGGCCTCATCAATAGAGTTATCTACTACTTCGTAAACAAGGTGGTGGAGTCCCTTTACACCGATGTCTCCAATGTACATCGCTGGACGCTTGCGAACGGCTTCTAGCCCTTCAAGGATCTGAATGGATCCACCGTCATAATTCTTTTGCTCTTCGCTCATAAACTTAAGATGAAGTTATGTTTAATGCTATCCTAACAAAGATACCTTTTAGGTACCCAAAAAGCGAGAAAAGGGACACGAAGCCCCTCTTCTTTTACCAACATTTTTATTAACATTTACGCGGTTTGCGATCGCTTCGATCCCCTTAGAATTGGTAGTTTAACACGAATAAACCTCTGATGCCTCGAACGCGATACCCTAAATAGGTTTGGTAGTCCTGATCAAGTAGGTTGTAGGCGCGTAAACTAATGCTCAAATTATCGTTGATTTCATATCCCAATTGCAGATTAACATCCGTATAAGCCTCTAATCCTAGTTCCGGAGCAGTCCCCACGTACCTACCACTTACGTGCTTTGCAGCGGCTGCAACTCGAAGGTCGTTGATTTCATAGGATAGTAGACCACCAACAATCTGACCTTCACTTCCAAGGTAAGAATCGCCAGAATACGCGTTAAACTGGGCATAGGTACTTATGGTGAGCTGTTTCAACGGTAAGTTTAACTCACCTCTAAAGGAGGTTTTTAGAACCTGCTCCGCGTAGCTCACAGAAAGCGCAGGAAGAAGTGTTCCATTCAAATCTACAGGGGAAAGCACCGAATCTCTAGTGAATTGAACCGCATCGTTCATAAACGTCATGGCGCCTTCTAACCTATATTGTAGTTTACCTATTAGTGCACCTTGCATTCCTACATAACCGCGATTTTGACCTGACAATCTAAATTCCTGATCCAACGATATTTGTGGCACCTCCTGAATCAAACTTTGTAACGTTTGTTGCTTTGAAGAACCGTCCCATCCCCCATATATAGCAAGGGTCCGTCGTAAAATTTCCGCCTGCAGATTTACTTTCGGAAACACATAAAATTCGAATCGATCTTGAGTAAGACCGGACGTTTGCGTTCCGCTAAAATCTAAACCGAATTCATAAGAGAGAATACCATTTTTACCTTGTGTAACGGGGGCAATTGTAAAATTGTGGTATTGTCCACCTGCAACAGACCAACCATTGTATTGTGAAAATTGATAACCCAAGTCTAAATTAATTTCCTGATCACCTGCTTCTAACTCAATAGTGTGTACTGTTTTAGCAAGGTGCTCACTCGTAGCAAAACCGGCATGAGTATATAGGTAAGATATTCCACCACCACGGTACGTCGCTAGCACCTTACTGGTAGGGTTTGAGGTTCTCAACCATTGCTGGTTTATACCATAAGTCTGCTGCCAAGCACCCCGCACGGTATCTAATTGACCTGTCTCCGCCGCACCAAAGAAACTGTGGTAGTTCGCTTGGAGGAGCGCCTGAGTCTTAAAGTTCCAATTTTTTGTCGCCCGCTGAAAATCAGCCAAAAGCGTATTCGCGTAAGTAGGTTGGGTATAGAACGGACTATTTACACCGCCGAGCGTACCATCGTGGAGCGCTTTTATACCCCAAACGTTCTTCTTACTCCTTGGCGAAGAAAGAACAAAGCTGGCATACGTCCCGGTATAATTACCTGCACCTAGGCTCACTTTTTGCGTTGGTAGCTTAGGAAGCTTCACTCTGCCCAGTCGAATGCTGGGTATAGGATCTGGATCAAAGTCTATAACCATTCCCTTAGGTTGAATGCGAACATTCACGTCTAATTTTTCCGAAGTCGTATCCGCAAATGACGGTTGCTCAGAAATTTTATGTGCCGAACGAACTTGCGCTTTGTAATCTTCAACTACTCTGATTTCGACGCTTTTCACTTCATCACCTGATTCCTCTTGACTCCAAGCCAATACTGGCAACAACATGAGTCCTAATAGTACTGTCCTTTTCATATGTCGTTACTCTTCAATTTCTTCTAACTCCTCTAATTCCGATCCTTCTACTTTTAAGCTATCTACGCCAAAAGTCATCTGCGATTCTCGTTCACTATTCAGCGCTAGATCTGCCTTAAACTGCTGTGCCTCTTGTGCCAATGTTCCAAAATCGGCATTTTCGATAATGAAATCGAGTGTGTAATTCGCTTGGAAATCATCTTGAAGGCCGGCATAATTTTTTGCCATAAGCAACAAGGATTTCCATCGCCACTGTGGATAGGTAGGTAAATTATCAATCATCCAAAAGATGCGCTCATTCGAAGCTTCATATTTTGCCTGTACAAACTCGAATTCGGCCAAAAAATAGTTCGATTCAGCCTGTGCCTCTCCTTTAATCTCCTCTGCTACCTGTGTATAATAGCGTTTTGCATTGGCACTGTCGCTCATTTGCAATGCACTACGCGCCGCATTCATTAATGCCTCTGATCGCCATTCTGCAGGAAGCCCTTCATCCTGCAATAAGCTTTCAGCATATTGCATAACGACAGGAACATCCTCTAATGCCTTAGCGCAGCGCATTAAGCCTAAGCGCGCACGACGACCTTCATCTGCATTCCCGACTAGACTGACCACTTGCTGGAAATATGTAAACGCAACTTCAAAATCTTCATCCGCATAGTACAAGCTCGCCAAGCGCTCTACTGTTCTTTTACGGAAACTCAATTCTCCAGAGCGCTCCACGGCTTCATATCCTGCAGTCGCCATTGCATCCTCGCCCTCAGCAAAAGCGCATTCGGCCATGTAATAATTCGCAGGAACTTGGAAAATACCATCAGGAAATTTCGCGAGGTATTCCAGCATGCCTTTTTTCGCACCAGGGCAATCTCCCAAGCTGTAGCGGTCAAATGCACCATTGTAAAGTGTCGAATCCAGTGCACTCTGGCCAATATCTGTACCCGTAAGTGTTTGTATCCAATCGACATAGTCGCCTAATTGGTCCAGTTCCGAATATTGAATTTTCGCCAGTCCCAATGCCTCTTTACTTTCAGGGGTATTTGGATACGTTTCAACAACCCTTTTAAAAGCGGTTAAAGCCGCTGCGCCATTCCCCTGCGTGCGGTATATTAAACCCAGTGCCACATGCGCATTCTTAACAAAACGACTCTTGGGATAATCTGCTACAAAAGCATTAAAGATCGCTTCAGCGCGCTTGTTTTTACCCAGCTTCATATACGTTTCCCCCAATTCAAAATACGCATCAGTTGCATAGACAGAGTTTGGGAATCGCTTCACTAACGCTTCCAAAGCATCCCCTTTTTTCTGAGGTTCATCAACTAACCCATAACAAAGCGAACGTTGGAATGCCGCGTAATCGGCATCGGGTACTTGCCTTCCGAGGTAAGTGGTGTAATACGTTATGGCATTCGCATATTGGGCCGTCATAAAATAGGAATCTGCCAACCGGAGTTCCGCGTCATTTGCCAATTTTTTCCCAAGTTTGGCGCTATTCAGGAACAACCGGAAAGTAGTTGCCGCATTGCGGTAATCTTCTTTCGAGAAATACGCATACGCTTTGTTGTATAAGCTGCGTCTGTATTCACTAAGTGTTGCAGAACCCGGCGTTGCCTCGAACATATTAATTTCTAGGAGCGCTGCATCAAAATCGTCTTCTCTGTATGCAATCTCTGCCAACCAATAATGCGCTAAGGCCGCATAGATATTATTTAATGGATAGTCTAAAGACTTATTGAATAAACGCCTTGCAGCGGTATACTGTATTGCATTAAAATGCTGCACTCCCCTGAAATAAGCTACCTTTTGATACGCGCCTTGCATGGTCGGCTGATCTAAACCTGCAGCCGAAATTGCTTTCATCGCACTCTCGTAATCTTTAGAGCTCAGGTACAAATTTGCGAGGTATTCATTCGCTTCTTGACGGTAACGACTGTTGGGATAGGTGCTTAAAAAGGCTTTAAAAATATCTAAAGGCTGTTCAAATGGCGTACTCGAATCATAGGCCAATTTTGCGTAATTAAAATAGGCATCTTCTCGGAGCGACTGATCTTTTCCACTTTCACTAGCGCGGAAAAAAGCGGATTGGGCTTCGGTTTTTTTGCCGGTTTTTAGATAGCAATCTGCCAGATGGTAGTAAGCACTCTGCCCTAAATCATCTCCCCGATTGTGAATCTTATTAAATGCATTGATTGCCTCTTCATAACGGCTAGTCTTGTAAAGCACAAAACCCAATTTATAATGGTCTTGCTGGTCTAGCTTACCCCCCAACACCTGATGTTTTTCTAAATACAGTGCTGCTGATTTCCAATCTTTCTTTTGGTAATAGCCTTCACCGATGAGTTTTGCAACCTCAGCCGCTCGTGACGCCACTGCTTGCTCCAATAACGCCTCTCCAACACGCAGCAATTCATCGATTTCGCCCGTCTTGTAATAAATCTGACTCAGGTAATAAGGCACTACGCCTCCGAATCTATCATCACCCACAAGCAGCTTGAACTGCTCAACAGCAGTGCTGTACTGTCCTGCCTCGTAAGCAATATGTCCATAATAGTACCTGTGATGACTGCGGTATTCTCCTTTGTAATCCTTACCCTGAAAAAATAGATTTCGCGCCTTATCTGCATCTTTGGCCATCAGATAACTGTACGCCAATTTAAAATAGTATTCACTTCTAAAACTAGTAGAAACATCCTGCTGGTCTATAGCCCCTAGCCATTGCACGACTTTTTTATATCTGCGATTATTAAAATAATAATTTGCCGCTGTGATGTGTGCTTCCTGCCAACGTGGACTCAATGGATACGTTTGAGCGAAATACGTCAAAAAGTATTCGCTGTTTTCATTCATCAGATAAAGTGCACAAAGCGCGCGATAAAAGCTGCTCTCCTCCTTCAAAAAGCTCTGCGTCGGTAAATTTGACTCAAGCAGTTCGTCAAAACCAACTCTTGCTGCTGCATAGAGTCCGTCTTCGAACAAATCAACACTTTCACTGTAGGTTGCTTCAAGTCCCGCTTCTAAAGGTGTTTCTTGAGCCATACCTAAATGAGTAAAGGCCAGCAACAACGCGCTGTAGAGAAATCTTCTCATCATCTTCAGGTTTATCCTTAAAAATAAACGTAGCCCTTCGTACGCGGTACGTTAAAACAGGTTTATTAAGGGGAGTTATTCACATGAAAAAACGCAGAACCTCGCTACTTTGGTATGTTATGTAGTGAGGATTTAATAGCTTGTAGCCCTATAACTGATCTTTTACTAAATGGCTTTAGTCGCTTTAAAAAACGCATCTATTTTCCAAGGCAAACACCTCGTTCTTAGCGCGGTAAACTTCGAAATCAGTGCAGGTGAATTCGTATATCTCATTGGGCAAACGGGATCTGGCAAAAGCTCAGTTCTAAAAACACTTTACGGTGACTTGCCCTTAACGCAAGGAGAAGGACGCGTTGCAGATCACGAACTTAATGGACTAATGGACAAAAGTATCCCTGCCTTACGCCGTGATTTAGGCATCGTCTTTCAAGACTTTCAGTTGCTCAGCGATCGAAGCGTTGAAGGCAATCTAGATTTTGTTCTGCGTGCAACAGGATGGAAAGACAAGGAAGCACGTGCCAAGAGAATTGTAGAAGTCCTATCCTTAGTGGGTATGCAAAATAAAAAGCATAAGAGCACCTTCGAAATCTCAGGTGGAGAGCAGCAAAGAGTAGCCATAGCGCGTGCACTGTTAAACGATCCTAAAATCATCCTTGCAGATGAGCCTACAGGGAATTTAGACCCCCGTACCTCAGAAGAAATCATGAGCTTATTGCTGAGCTTAACTGAACAAGGCAAGGCTGTTTTGATGGCAACACACGATTTTCAATTGATCCATAAATACGCTAACCGCACACTAAAAGTGGAAAACGGCGGAGTGAGCAGTGCTCAAGTGCAAGCCTTCTAAAATCTTTTGGACGCGCCGAGTCAAAATACGTTGAGCATTTGTATTGCTAGTTTCGGCGACGATCTCGGCGCGCTTTTGAATGCGCTAGACTATGGGAAGCGTGCTTTATCTAAAGATTGGACTGTTGAAATTATTGCAGGGGATCAGCACCCAGAACCAGCCGCTGATGCAAAGCAATGGGAAACCCAATACGGCTTGCGTTACCTCCACCATCCTAATGATCTTGGGCGCAGTAACAATCGAAATACCATTGCCAAAGCCTCAAAAGGAAATTACTTACTGTTTCTTGACGCAGACGCACTTCCAGTCCATCCCAATCGATTTCTGATCGCCTATTGTACCGCTCTAAATGGAGCCGAAGTTGTCGTTGGCGGAACAGCATACTGGCTCAGCCGCTCCAGTCTTCGTTTTGCTATCGGCCAACGCAAAGAAGCCATAGCCGCGAACAAACGCGCAGGAAACCCTCATGCGAATTTTAGCGCCTTTAATTTCGCTATTTCACGCGCTACTTTCCTTCAACATCCTTTTGATGAAAGTCTAAAACAATATGGGCACGAAGACACTCTATTCGGGCAAGAATTACGTTACGCCTGTAAAACCATAACACATATCGATAATCCCGCCTACCATTTAGACGGAGATAGCGACGCAGAATTTCTTGACAAAACAGACCTTGCTGTAGATAACCTCGTAGCGCTTATTCGAGAAGGTAAAATTGACGAAGAGGTCCGATTATTTGCGGTCTACCGAAAACTTCAACGGACCGGAATAGTGCACTTAGTTCGACTTTTAAGCATCCTGTTTGCAAGCAGCATACGTGCATTGCTCATGGGTGGCGTACGAAGCGTCTTGCTTTTTGATTTTTACAAGCTTCTCCGTTTATCGAGACACGCTATAAAAATTGGGCGTAGAAATTTCTAAGCGGAATGCACTCTTTTTCCCAACTCAAAGCTTCTTGAGCATGCTTTAATCCTGGCTCATAGGCTTCACGATGCTCCGCTACGGCAGCAATAGATCTACGTAAGGCTAATATATTTTCCACATGTACCGTTAGTCCAACATTGTAGTCTTCAACAATTCGCTTTACCTCAACTACCCGAGAAGTCACCACAGGTGTGTTGCATTGGATGTAGTCGAAAAGTTTATTGGGGAGCGAAAAACGGTAATTGATATTTGAATCTTTATCTAGACTTAAACCGACATCAGCAGCGGCCGTGTAGTGCAATAGTTGTTCATAAGGCAAGCGATCAATAAATTTCACTTTCCCCTGCCAACCTTCTTGAGCTACTTTTTCTTTTAAACTTGGAATAGCATCTCCACTGCCCACCAAAAGCAAAAGCCACCCTTCCATACCAGCAACGGCCGATACCGCTTCCTCTAGACCTCTGTCAACATTCATACCTGAACCTTGATTTATTGCAATACGCATGTGCTCCGGCAGTCCTAATTCTCGCCTTGTTTTAGGCTCAGATGCTTGCGGCCTGGGACTGATGTTTCGAAACACCTGAGGTCGAATACCGTAATCCTTTTCGTAAAGGTCGGCAATGCTTTCATTTACCGTCCACACGTCTGTAAGCTTAGGGAAAATACTGCGCTCGACAGCAAGCCAAACTTTTTTAACCCACCTTCCTTGAATCTCAGGTACCCCGCAGAAATATTCATGACTGTCGTAAACAAGCGGAGTGTTGTAGAGACGGGATATCAAATAATTAGGCAGCAGTGTATCGAGATCATTCGACAGCACTACCGACGCCCTATTCAGCAACAGAAAGAAAAATAACCGCACCTGAAATTCCGCGTAAAACAGACCGCCTTTTTTAAAAAATAATCGCATTCGCGTCGTCTTATACGGTCTATCAAGCGGCACGCTATTCGGCAATAACCGCCCTACCCAACGCACATCGTACCCCAATTCCAACAAGAGCATGGCCACCTTGTGCACGCGGTTGTCCGTACTAATGTCGTTGGTAGTGGAAAGAATGATCTTTTTAGGCATGCGAGAATTCGTTCTTTAGGTAAAGGTAGCGATACCTACATTTGCATCGAGCGAATTTACCATGCAAAAGTCCGATTTCGAATACCTACTTCCCGAACACCGCATCGCAACACACCCATTGGAACAACGTGATGCGAGCAAACTTCTTGTGTATCGCGACGGTAAGATTGAAGACCAATCGTTCTCGCAACTTCCTGATCTCCTCCCTGATAATAGCCAGCTTATATTTAACAACACGAGGGTCATTAAAGCGCGTCTTCATTTTACGAAGACGGCCGGCGCCAAACCCATCGAGGTATTTTGTCTGGGGCCGTATCAAATGAGTGTTGAAGATAGTATGAACGCCACGCGCAGTATACAATTTGAATGTCTCGTAGGCAATCTAAAACGGTGGAAGGATCATGCGCTGCATCTAGAACTGGGCCATGGGCTGGTCCTGACGGCTGAAAAAGGGATTCGTATAGGTCACGCTTTCGTAATTCATTTTAGCTGGAACAGCGAAGCCGCATTTAGTACTGTATTAGAAATCGCTGGTAAAATTCCGCTGCCGCCCTACATGAATAGGGATGCGGAAAATACAGATGTTGAACGGTACCAAACCGTTTATGCAGCGAGCAACGGCTCCGTAGCTGCTCCAACGGCTGGATTGCATTTTACCCCAAAGGTATTCGATCAGTTAACGGCAAAATATCACCATTGGTTTGAAGTTACTCTTCATGTGGGCGCCGGGACATTCAAGCCTTTAGACGATGGCGCCGTTGAAAAGCACGAAATGCATTCAGAGGAATTGCTTTTAAGTCGCGATTGGCTGGAACGCTACCTAGCTCATAAAGGCACTAGATTCGCTGTTGGAACGACGAGTTTGAGAACACTGGAAAGCTGCCATTGGATGGGAGTAAAAATATTGCATGGTCAGCCATTAGAAGATTTAGGCCAATTCGAAGCATACTCCTTAAACAACTCCTTTAGTACTGAAGAAGCTTATTCGGCGCTTTTAGACTATTTGAAAACCCACAACATTCAGTCGACCACGTTAAAAACACAGCTAATGATAAAGCCGGGCTATCGCATTAAATCGGTTAAAGGAATCATTACCAATTTCCATCAACCTGGCTCAACCCTTCTTCTTTTAGTCAGCGCTGGAATTGGAAAACGCTGGCAGGAAGTCTACCAACATGCCCTTGCGGAAGACTATCGATTCTTAAGTTACGGCGACTCTTCATTACTGTATTTCGATTGATTTGTTGAATCTGTAAATCTTTCAACACCGAATATGTAACAACCCCGTATCGTCGTTATCAACGAATGCGGCATATTCTCTTCAACTACTGTCTTCTATTCTCATTGTGTTCCTATTCTAGCTTGGCGCAACACATCCTATTTTATAATGTCGAAAACCTATTTGACACTTTACACGACCGAGGTAAAAACGATTTTGATTTTACACCAAATGGGGCATACTCCTATGCCAGCCCAACCTATTTTCTAAAAATTCGACAGACTGCTCGCGCACTTCGGTCTGCGATGAACACTACAGAACATACCATCGATATCATTGCCGTTGCCGAAGTAGAAAACCGTACAGTCCTCCTAGATTTAGCAAAGCACAAAGCAATTAGAAGCTTTGGACCCTGGCGAATTGTACATTTTGACAGTCCCGACCGCAGAGGCATCGATTGCGGCGCTCTTATTAATCTTAGCACCTCCCGGGTCATTCAAAGCAAACCCATTACGTACAGCTCAGGTCACTTTAAAACTCGAGATGCGTTGCTCTTAGTTACAAGAAGTGCGTCTCAAAAAGACAGTATCGATTTAACCAGTGTCATCGTCCACCTCCCGTCAAAAAGAGGTGGTGCATTGAAAAGTGCGCCCTTTCGAAGGATGGCTTTATCTGCAGTTTTGGCTGAACTGGATTGCGATAGCGCTCAAAACCAATTAATAGTTGGGGATTTTAACGATTTATCTACCGCAGATTATTTTCAAAACATCATGGACAGCGGCTGGACTGCCCCTGGTTTTTCACACCCTAAAAACATTAATGGCACGTACAAGTTTCAAGGCCGGTGGCAACATATTGATCTCGCGCTATATCGGAGCAAAAGACAGTATCTAGGCAGGATTCTTGCACCACCACTCTTGCTTGAAACTGACACTAAATGGGGCGGATACAAGCCTAAAAGAGCCTATTTAGGCCAATTCTACACGTACGGTTACTCGGACCATCTACCCGTTTACATATTTCATGTAAATGATTGATGATTTTTCGATAATTTAGTGAGTTGTTAAAAGACATATTACGACCTATGAAAAAATTAATCGCATTAAGCGCTGTTTTCGGCGCATTATTCCTCACTTCGTGTGATACTGGAGGTCCTGAACCTGCACCGGCGACATACCCGGGAGATTCTTTAACTGTTAGTGGTGTAGTCCGCCCATTGGTGATTGAGACAACCGGTGCATGGTGTCAATACTGCCCTAATGGTGCTGAGATAATGACAATGCTAGACGGCGTGTTGGGAGATAGCGTAGTTTTAGTTGCCAACCATGTTGGTGATTGGTTCTCTACTGATAACGAGGCTTCTGCTAAGTTTGATGATAATTTCCCAACTTCTGGTGTACCTAACTTCTATGTAAATAATACTGATGTTGGTCAAAGCCCGACAACAGCCGCGGCGGCGGCAACTTTGGCAGAAGTTGCTTTTGGTCTTGAGGCAGATGTTATGCTCAATGACGCAGGTACAGGTTTTACCGTTTATCCTCGTGTCAAAGTGCTTGAGACGAAAACGGAAAATATTTACATGGTTCAATCTTACCTTCTGCTTAACGGCGTTGTTGCTAAAGATTACGGCAATGGCGTGGACTTGAATCAAGTAAGTTCACTTCCTAAAGTAAGTACTGGATCTGGCACAACACCATCTACATGGGCGCAAGATGCTGCTGTTGTTGCGGGAACACCGTTAATTACATCTGGTACGATATACACTCACGATGAAGTACTTTATGACCATGCGACTACAGCAGTCGTAGGCTGGCTTGAAAGCTCTGATGCCGCTACTAGCGATACTTCTACGACCGCATTAGGCCCATGGGGAATGAACCTAGGAGATATCAATCCTTTGGGCAATGCTTATGCAGCTGGGGACATCTACGGAACACGCTATACGCCTTTCCAATTCCATATCAACAAGCCAACGCTTCCGACAGGCATGGAAGCTGATTTCAGCATTGCAACGATCATCTGGGAACTACGTCAAGACGGCTCTGGTGCCTATGATTACATTAATGGTGTTGTGACTCACGTTTACTAAGCCAAAAACAAAATTTTATAAAGGCCTCGCAGGAAACTGCGGGGCTTTTTTATGTCCGAACGCTTGTACTTCAGCGATGATAAGAAAGATATTTATCTTGAAGAGATCGGTGGATGCACAGGAGGACCAACCATTATAAGCTTCGAGAACCAGACCATCGAAATGTGCTAACAAAAAAAGCCCCGCTTAAAGCGGGGCTTTTTACCAGGGCGGACTCCCCTATTATTTTCTGCGCTGCGATCTGTTGAGATTCTGCTGGCGTTGCATTTCTTCTAAGCGGGCCTGAAACTTACTCTTTTTCTTTTCACTTTTAGGCTGTGCCTTTTTAGCTTCAATCTTAGCAAGAATCGCTTCATCATTGACGCTTTTGCGGATTCCCCACTGCATGCTGAAGGTTACGATATTACTAAGGAAGTAATAGTAGGTAAGACCGGCAGGATAACTATTCAAAACAAACATGAACATTAACGGCATCACATACATGATGATCTGCATTTGCTTCATCTGCTCGCTTGAACCAGTACCTGCAGTCATTTGCTGATTCATTCTAGTATAGAGAATGGTTGACGCCGTCATCAACAATGTGAATATCGAAATGTGATTCCCATAGAACGTGCTGATCAACGGGATGTGTTGGTCCCATGAGATGAGTGCATCGTAGGTACTTAAATCTGTGGCCCAAAGGAAGCTTTCACCTCGTAGCTCAATCGACGCAGGGAAGAATCGGAACATGGCAATCAAAATTGGCATCTGAACGATTACCGGGATACAGCCTCCTAAAGGATTCACACCTGCCTCTTTATATAAAGCCATCTGTGCTTGCTGTTTAGCTACCGCATCTTTCTCACCGAATTTCTTATTCATCTCGTCCAACTGCGGCTTGAGCACACGCATTTTAGCCATGGAACGGTAGGATGCGAAAGTCAATGGCGACATCGCTCCTTTGATGATAAGCACCATGATGAGTATGATTAAGCCGTAACCTAGTCCATAACCCTCAAGCCAATTAAAAATGGGCACGACGACGCCTCGACCGATCCAGCCAAAGATGCCCCAACCGAAGTTAATCACCTTTTCATAGCCTTGATCGTAGTCCTTCAGTGTCTGGTAATGATTCGGACCTATATAAAATGTAAATGGCAAGGTATACGAACCATCAACGGTGGCATTAAGTGTAGCGGTGCTTGAGAATTTTTTAACGATACTCTCATCTTCATCTCCTCCATTAACGGTAGCTGCTTGCACTTCAGAGAACCCTGATTCAGGATGAGCAATGAAGGAAAAGAAGTGTTGTTTTTGTGCTAGCCAATCCACAGCGCCGAGAGCTTCACTATCGTCACCGCCTCGCCCACTCATGTTTTCAATATCTCCATCTTCAGAGACCTTGTAAGAATACGTGGAATAGATACGTTCGTTACTAATGCCTTTTTCCGTGCGCTCAGCTGTACGCTCCCAAAACAGCTCTGGCTTACCTGAAGCTGCCGCACGACCACTGACTATCCATGAAAAATCAAAGCCATTTTCAGGCAGCGTGATGCGAACTTTTGTAGCACCATCACTCAGTACCACACCAGAGGAGGTACGCGAATCAATCGCGAATTCTTTCTGATTAAGGCTTTCTGCACCCGGTAAAATCAAATCCATCGTCTGGTTGTCAGACACAATGAAAAGAGAATCGCCCGTATAGGTAGAGAAACCCTTAATCTGAGCAGAAACCATCCTTGCACCTTTGGTGCTAAAGGTCAATTTTAAATCATTGTTTTCAACGACAAATTCTTCTGGTAAGAACCCATTACTATTTTCGTCAGAAGTTGAATTGATTGTCAATTCATCTTGTAAGACTAATTCAGATTCGCTAACTAATTCTTGAGACTCCTCTACTTCAGGCACAAGAGGTTCGTCCGGTGCATTTTTACTTTGCCACCAGCCGTAACCAAGCATTATGACAGCCAGTAGTACGAAACCTATGATTTGATTTTTATCGAACCCTCTGTTTTGGTTTTCCATGTCCTATTTTTTTTGATGGAATTCATCACATGCCTTAACGAATGCAACGAAAAGTGGATGCGGTCTTACAACCGTACTTTTATACTCCGGATGGTATTGTACACCGACGAAGAAGGGGTGATCTTCCACCTCAACTATTTCAACAAGACCGCTATCCGGGTTTATACCCGTTGCTTTTAGTCCAGCTCCCGTCAGTGCGTCTTTAAAGTCATTATTGAATTCATAACGGTGACGGTGGCGCTCAGTGATATGTGTCTCGCCGTAGGCAGCTTTCGCAATAGATCCTTCAATTAGGTCGCATTTCTGCGCGCCCAAACGCATTGTACCGCCTTTGTCTGTAATGTGCATTTGCTCGTCCATCAAGGCAATCACTGGCTTATCCGTTTCAGGGTCGACCTCTGTAGTATTCGCCTTAGTATAACCCAATACATTTCTTGCGTATTCAATCACTGCAGCTTGCATACCGTAACAGATGCCGAAATACGGAATTTTATGCTCTCTAGCATACTGAACCGTTGCCACTTTACCTTCGAAGCCACGCTCACCGAAACCTGGTGCTACTAGTACCCCGTCTAAACCTTTACAAGTCGAAGCAGCATTCTTCTCTGTGAGATGTTCGGAGTGGATCCAGCGAATCTTCACTTCTACCTCATTCGCTGCGCCTGCATGTATAAACGCCTCTGTTATTGATTTATAACTGTCTTTGAGCTCAACGTATTTTCCAATTAAACCTATTTCAACAGTACGCTTAGGATACTTTAAGCGGCTTAAAAAATCACGCCAATTGTTCAAGTTGGGTTGTTGTTTTGACTCTAAACCGAAATAGTCTAAAACAGACTCGTCTAGTTTTTCTTTATACATCATGACCGGAACCTCGTAAATGGTACTGGCATCACGTGATTCTATTACATTCTTTGGTCGAACATTGGTGAATAGTGCCAATTTTCTTCTGATATCTTCATCAATAGCGTGCTCAGATCTACACACTAATACATCCGGCTGTACACCGCTTTCGAGTAACGTTTTTACGCTATGCTGTGTAGGCTTCGTCTTTAATTCGCCAGTAACGGCCAAGAATGGCAATAAAGTGAGATGTATGACCATACAATCACGCTCCATTTCCCATTTTAGTTGACGGACACTCTCGATGTACGGTACAGCCTCAATATCACCCACCGTTCCACCAATTTCTGTGATGACTATATCGTAATCACCCGTCTCGCCAAGAATTTTTACTCTGTTCTTGATTTCGTCTGTAATGTGAGGAATGACTTGAACCGTCTTTCCTAAATAATCACCACGACGCTCTTTTTCTATAACACTCTGATAAATACGTCCAGTAGTGACATTATTCCCCTGTGAAGTCGGAGTTCCTAAAAAACGTTCGTAATGTCCAAGGTCTAAATCCGTCTCGGCACCGTCCTCAGTAACGTAACATTCTCCGTGTTCGTAGGGGTTCAGTGTACCCGGATCCACGTTGATATAAGGGTCCAGCTTTTGAATAGTCACCCGATAACCTCGGGCTTGTAAGAGTTTTGCCAAAGAAGCGGAAATGATCCCTTTTCCCAGAGAAGATGTTACACCACCGGTAACAAAGATGTATTTAGTGCTTGCCATAGTTTAATTGAAACAGGGCAAAAGTACCTCTTTTCTCGCCCAATTAAAAGGAGAAACTGCAGCTAATCGTTGGCATTATTGGCAATTGATTCACACGCTCAGCTGCGACACGGTCATAATAGAAAATGTTTTCCCGATTGTACATGTTCGTAGCTCCAATTGAAGCCTCCATAGTACCGTATTTCCACTCACCGGAATATTTCAAACTAGCATCTAATCTGTGGTATGTAGGTAATCGATTACTGTTCAAATCTCCATAAAGAACCGTAGGATCTCCATTAGCTGTTGTGTAATCAAAATTAATATCCGGATTACCCAACGGGTCCAAAAAGTCAATTCCTGGATAATACCCCTGGGTTGGTGTAAACGGAAAGCCGGTACCTAAGTTCCAGCGTACGCTGATGTACCATTGTTCGTTTTTTCCCAATTTTGCATTTCCAACCAGGTTTAAATTATGACGGCGGTCAAAATTTGGGGCATATACCTGAATACCATCATCACGTCGCACCTTGCTCCATGCATAAACGCCCCAGAAATAATAGCGTCCCTTTTCATATTTCAAGACTGCATCATAACCATAAGCCCAGCCGTGTTCTACGATGAAATCCTTACGTAAAATCTCCGGGCGATCGCTGTACGCAGGAACATCGTCATACAGCTTGTTGCGATTGATATTCGAGATTTGAGAAAAATCCTTGAGGTAGGTTTCTAAATTAATATCCCAATGATCACCTAAGTCATATTCAAATCCACCGACCACGTGCGTCGCTTTCTGCAACTTCGACGTTATGGGGTTCTCCCTAAAATTCTCTGGAAGATCTGTGGCACCGGATAGGAATCCATAGAAGAGATTCACGACATCACGATCAGAATTTGCTGCCACAAGGTTTTGACTGTACAAACCACCCGATGCTTTAAATCTAAAGTCCTCTGTAATGCTATATTTCACACCAAGCCTAGGCTCAATACTTAATTCCGATAGTGAACCGTAGTAATGCAAGCGAAGTCCTGGCTCTACTATCAGTAAAGTTCCTACGTGCCTGTAGTTGAAGTAACCTCCTAGTTCTGTTGTGCTTTCTTGTTGATTGAGGTTTAACCCAAGACTATTCGTGAAATTAAAATCGGTGGTATACCCGATCAAATCAATACCATACTTCGCCTCATCCGCCTTGCCGATAAAGTACGTAAAGTCCAGTCCACCATTGAATCCATTGATGGTAGAATTCCTAGGTTGATCTGGATTCTCCGTGCTCTCTATGTAATATTGGCTTTGCGCAAAATCCCCTTGAATTAAAGTTGCCGAGGCGGGTGGTATGACCGTGAAATTCGCCCCATAACCCCAACTGTTCCACTGTATTCCTTTGGCGGAATCCAATAATACAGCATCTGAAAAGTTGAATGCCTTTGCGCTTAATTTAGAACCGTTGTCCGATTGCGTTGTGAACTTTCCGTAGAGGTCATTAAAAGTGAAGGGCAATCCCCCAAAACGAGTCTCTACATAAGGGTAAAAAATAGGCGCCGCCTGGCGTAGATAACTTGTTTTGCCAGATATAAAAATGCTGCTATTCGCTAAGCCATTTGGGTTTTTTGGACCGATCGGCGCCTCAACCAATAGCTTACTCATGTATGTGGATGAATAGAGCTTCCCGCTAATTTTCTTACGGTTACCATCGCGCGTTTTCACATCCATCACTGAGGAGTTACGAGAGCCATACTCCGCACCAAAACCAGCGGTATACACCTTTGCACTTTGAATTACATCCGTATCAAACACAGAGAAAAACCCTATACTATGAAAGGGATTATAGACGATCATTCCATCCAGCAACACGAGGTTTTGTATTGGAGCACCGCCACGAATATACAGCTGGCCCCCCTGATCACCGGTGGTTACAACACCCGGCAAAACTGCAATAGCTTTCATCAAATCTGGATCCCCGCCTGCAGAAAAGGTTTCAATAGATTTAGGATTCAATGTTACCACCGCGGTATTTACCTTCACCTTCTTCTCCGCACGTTCAATATTTAAATCAACCGTATTTAGCATCTGGGTCGACTCACTGAGGTAGACCTTTACAGTGGTAGGTTTGTTGCGGTAAATACGAGTCTCAATCGTTTTAGATTCGAATCCCAAAAAACTTACTGTGATGGTCTGAAGTCCAACGGGCACTTTATTCACCTGAAAGTAGCCGTCAAAATTAGTGGTAGCACCGACATTTTTGCCTTCAACAACGATATTTGCGTAAGGAACCGGTTCCACCCCACCCTCTACATATACAAAGCCTCGTAGCATTTGTCCTTGTGCGAATAGACCGCATTGTACTAACAAAAAGAGGATGATAAATCTAGTTTTCATAGTGGGGCAATTGCAGCAAAAATAAGGCCTAAAGCACACATCGAATCAACCATTCTCGTAAATGCTCATATTCTCCTGAAGAAGAACGTATTACCCCTTTACATTTACGATCAAACACTAGCAATTCTTCGAGCATGTTGTGCGCATGAGCAGGCGAATAATGTCGTGCTGCTGCTGAGAACTGTTTTAAGAAGTAAGGATGCACTTTTAGTGCTGTCGCAATCTGTTTTTCGTTTTTACCCTTTAAACTATGGTATTGTATAAGATTATTCACGAAGTTGAATAAGATCCCTGTGATCATTTGAACAGGGTGTTCTTTTGGGTTTTTACTAAAAAAATGAACAATCTTAAATGCCTTACTAATATCTCTTGTGGCAATAGCAGCAACCAATTCAAAGTTGTTGTAATCTTTAGAAATACCTATGTGACGTTCGACATCTGCAGCGGTTAAATTCCGCGCATCGCCCATCGCAACGTCTAATTTATTTACTTCGTTGTGTAACCTACTTAAATCGGTACCTACTTGTTCTGCCATTGCCGCAACGACTGCAGGATTAACGGTGAAGCCTTTCGTTGTTAATCGCTTTTCGAGCCACGGGGTAACCTGATAATCACGTAAAGCATCGGACTCCAGAAAAACGGTCTTCGCCTTAATGGCTTTGCCGGCTTTCGATCGCTTATCCAATTTTTTATGCATATGTCCGAATGCCAGCACTGTGGTTGGCTGAGGCTGATCAAGGTATGAAGCCAAAAGCTCCCAATCGGCCGCCTTCAAGTGCTGCGCCTCCTTAACCACTACTACTATGTGATCACTCATCATAGGAAAACGTTTAGCTTCCTCTAAGATTTGTAACATATTCGTGTCTTTCCCATAAAGCACGCTTTGATTAAAACTCCGCTCCGCCTCATCCAATAATTCTTTTTCTATCACCTCAAGCAATTGTTGGGCGTAAAAGGACTCCTCACCAGAAAAGAAATAGACCGGAGCTAGTTTCTTCGCACGCAGATCTTTGACTATACTTTCGTAGCTATACGTTGCCATTAATCGTTGTGGTATGGTTCATTATTTAAAATAGTAAAGGCCCGGTAGAGCTGCTCTAAAAATACAACACGAATCAATTGATGTGAGGTCGTCATTTCACTCATACTAAGCATGGCGTTGGCTCTTTCATACATCCCACGAGAAAATCCGAAAGCCCCGCCAACAACGAATACCAATCGCTTTGGCCCTCCATTCATCCACTTTTGCAACTGCTGGGCGAAACCTTTAGAATGGTATTGCTTTCCTTTTTCATCGAGCAAAATGATCCAATCACCGGCTTGAAAGTGTTTCTGAAATGCTTGAGACTCTAAATCCTTTACAACCTCAGCACTACGCTTACCTGCAGCCTTAACATCAGGCACCACGATAGTCTCATAAGGCGAATAGTGCTTTAATCGACCTTCAAACTGCGCCATTCCTTCGGATAGATAGCGTTCAGAAGTTTTACCAATAACAAGGAATACCATCTTCATGAGCCATACAAAGATGCTAACTTGCAATGAGAAGCACACTTTTAATTGTGATTTTATGCCCCCAGCTTCCTGGACACCTCATTTTGAAAACTTAAAGGCGCAATTTGACTTTGCTATTGCCGAAGATATAGGCGATGGAGACCACAGTGCGCTATCCAGTATTCCCAGCGAACAACGTGGAAAAGCGCAGCTGATTATAAAGGAAAATGGTGTTTTTGCGGGCGGTGCTTTGGCGGCGTATCTGTTTAAATACATTGACGCTACAGCAACAGTAAAGCATTTTATTGAAGACGGTGCACTCGCAGAAAAAGGCACCCTAGCTTTAACCGTTGAGGGGAACACCATCAAACTACTACAGAGTGAACGGCTCGTCTTAAATTACCTTCAACGGCTTTCAGGCATTGCTACCCGAACCTATTCGTATGCACGTTTAATTGACCATACTAAATGCACTGTGTTAGACACAAGAAAAACCACACCAGGTCTCAGAGTTTTGGAGAAATGGGCGGTTGCTTTAGGGGGCGGAGGAAATCACAGAATGGGGCTTTACGACATGGTAATGCTTAAAGACAATCACATCGATTTTGCGGGAGGTATTTCTAAAGCCGTAGCACGAACAAAAGCATATTTAGCAGAAAGTAATCGAACCTTAGCCATCGAAGTAGAAACTAGAAATATGCAAGAGGTATCAGCTGCGATTCAAGCGGGTGTGGACCGAATTATGCTGGATAACTTCAGTATTTCCGAAACAAAAGAAGCCGTAGAATACATTGCGGGACGAACGGAAGTCGAAAGTAGTGGTGGTATAACTCACGATACCTTAGTACCTTACGCGGAATGTGGTGTTGATTTTATAAGCGTTGGCGCGCTTACCCACCACATTAAGGGATTAGATATGAGTTTAAAAGCACTATAAATGAAGCTCTTAACCACTTTAGAACATAACCTGAGTAAGGTAAAACCACCGTTTTTTGACGGTCTCTCGATATGGGATATTTTAAGCTTTTTCGTTCGTGGCATTTATCAAGGTGCTATTACATCTCGCGCCGGCTCAGTGAGCTTCAGTTTTTTCTTAGCACTTTTCCCCGGTATTATTTTCATATTTACTCTAATCGCGTACTTACCGCTCGATGTTTTTCAGGAAGAACTCTTCGGCGTTTTGGAAGATGTATTACCTGCAAGCACGCATGAAATGGCCATCGATGCAATAGAAGATGTCCTTACCATAAAACGCGGTGGACTTTTGTCAGTGACCTTCATCGCGGCACTTGTTTTTGCAACCAATGGTACTTTGAGTCTGATTTCAAATTTGGGAATTAGTTACCATAATATCAATGTTAAAAATTTCTGGTCTCAATACTTTTCTGCTTTCTTACTCACTATAGGGCTAACGGTATTAATCATTATCGCCATAGTAGCATTGATTTTTACGCAAGGGTTTACTGGTTGGCTCGTTGATTTGGGCTACCTCGCAGAGTATGCCTCATTTGTTATTTACTGGGGTAGATTACTCGTCCTGCTCCTAACTATAGTTTTAGCCATATCGCTAGTTTATAATTATGGACCTGTGCGCTCTAGAAACTGGCGCTTTATTTCAGCGGGGAGTTTATTGGCCACTTTCTTAATTATCATTTCCTCACAAGGATTCAGCTTCTACGTAGAGAATTTTTCTACCTACAACAAATTCTATGGCTCCATTGGAACACTATTGATCATGCTGCTTTGGATCTACGTGAATGCATTTGGCCTTATCATAGGATTTGAACTAAATGCGAGTATCTCTGGCGCTCAACAACAAAGGGATCAGAATACTGCAGAATAAAAAAAGCCCCGAGAAAACTCTCAAGGCTCATTTATTTTGCGGCTATCGCAACCTTAACGCATTAAGGTGAATTGCTCGTATTTAATGAATTCTAAGCCGTCAACGTCTCGATACATGATCTGAGCTATATATACTCCTTCGTAACAGGACTTATCATTAAACGTACCATTCCAACCGGTATTGATGTCTTTACTGTGGAATAAGATATTACCGTCTCTATTATAAATCTGCATCTCGAAATACGTGATGGCATTCGCTTTAACGAGGTACACATCATTCCTTGAATCGCCGTTTGGTGTAAATGCTGTAGGTGCGAATACCGCAGCTACATCTCTTGGATCTGGGAGCGTATCACATTCTGCTAAAGCAATGTAGACTGTATCGGTACACAAATATTTACAATAACCTGCTTCTACAACAACGGTATCATCGCGAGAAAACCCTTTTTGGTAAATACTACCACTCTGCGTGTTTCCAGAGGTGTTCGTCCAGTTATAGGCAAAATTAAACGTCATTGCCGGCCCGCCCATCGTATTTACAGAAGGTGTTGTGGTGCCGTTTGGTGCTATAATTCCCGCCGCACAGTCTTCCCATCCATCTGCATCAGTCAACTCATTGAAGTCAAAATTCGTTGCAAGCGTTGGAAAAGAAGCGGGGTTCAAATGTGTACTCATATACGTCTGAATGTCGCCTGAGGCACGCTCTTCATTCCAAATACGAAATTCATCCATTTCGCCATTAAGATAGGTTGCATTACCTGAAGTAGGGCTTACGCCATATCCCATGGTAATGTCACCAGTGTGCGATATGTCTCCACCAACACCGAAACTTTTCGAGGTTTCGAATCCACCATCTATGTAAAGTGTCGCCGTCGTTGTACCACGGTTCCAGGTCACAGCCACATGGTGCCAATTCCCATCATCGATTTCTGTGATACTTCCTGTCATTAATTCGTATGCACCTGCAACATCTCTAGCAGCGAATCCTACGTTCCCTGAATTATCCTTCCAAATAGCCCAACCTTGACCTGTAGCATTTCTATACACAGACAGGTACTCAAGCCCTGAAGTGGAGTTTACTAAAACCCAAAATTCAACCGTGAAACTGGTGGTTCCAATGTTAAATGCAGCGTTGTTTGGTATTTCCAAATAATCTGATGAGCCGTCAAATTGCAACGAGTTGTTCGACGTAGTACTGCGTGCAGCAACGACTTCTACTATTTCATCTGGACAAACTAAAAAATCATCCTGATCAACTGTGACGGTCATTACCTGGGCAAAAAGTGCCGACGAAAAAAATGCGAATAAAAGGAGAAGCGTGTTCTTCATGTATAACTGCTTGAGTTCCAAAAATAAGATTAAAAAACAATTGTTTGGCGTTCTGCCCACTTAACTATAGAATTTCCATCCCAAGCCCAGTAAGAAGGGACGGTACGGGAACAATGCCTAGACCATAGCGCATAGGTATTTGCTCCGGTTTCATCGATAACGAGGTAATCGCTTTCTTGTAAATCATTAGGTAAGTTTTTCTTATGCGCTAAATAATCGCCTGCAAAACATAATGGACCTGCGATATCAAAAGGACGCGCTTCCCCTGCACGCCATCTGCCCTGTGTTGAAAATACTCCTAAAGGAAATGGTCGCGCTTTGGAGTAGGCATCCCGCATAAAGAAATCGGCCCCTAAATGCACGAAGACCCGATCAGGCTGAACAACATATTCAATAGTACTAATTGCAAATCCCGCGGACGCATGTATCCATTGCCCAAATTCTGTGACCAGCTTAAATGGAGTCCCACGGAAAATCTCCTGTACCATTAAACCATAGGCAGACATTTTAGTCCGCCCTTCGATCGCTTCCGATGGTAATCCGCCACCGATATCAAGCGTATGAATTTTTCCTGGACTCTGCGCGTTTATGGTCAAAGCCATATCCCGTAAACCTATAAGGGCCTCTTTCTGAGCCTCTAAATTTTGCATCTGAGACCCACTATGAATATGTAATGCACGTACAGGGAAATCAATCGCAGCTCGAATAAGTTCAGACTGGTTCGAGATCGGAACACCAAATTTGCTTTCGTTCTTACTAACATCAAACATTTCAGGGGAACCTGCATGTACTTGGGGATTGATTCGTATGCCCAAAACGCATGTGGCATCGGCTGGAAAACGTTCCAATTCGGCAATCGTATTCACATTAACGAGCATCCCTGTATCGTATGCAACTTCTGCGATTTCAAGACGTGTTTTAACCGGAGAATCAAAAACAATCTGATCTATTGGACAACCAGCATTCTTTGCTCTTCTTACCTCCTCTATGGAGGCGGCCTCTAATCCGTATCCCCAAGAAACAAGCGTTCGAAGAAGCTCAATCTGCGGATTGGTTTTAATGGCAATACTGTGCTGCATTCTAGGCATGGCTTCGCTTAAATGAGCTAATCGCCCTTTTAATCGCGGCAGGTGTGTGACGATTGCAGCAGTATCTTCCGCACTTAATTGCGGCAATAGCGATTTTAACGCTTGATCTATCGAGGATCTATTCTCCACCGAACAATTCTTTAGCGAAGGATTCGATGATGCTTATCAAGCGGTAATCATTAGTTAGATCGACAGCATCTCTCTCTAAGAAAGCTCGTACGGTGTACGCGCCAATAGCCAGACGAATAAAACTCTTATCTCCATATTGAACGGGCTGCCCAAAGAAAACACTGTCCTTACCATCAATAAACCCTTCATGCTTGGAAGTGGTAATGGCTTTAAATAAAGCTTTTAGTTGGTCATTGTCTAATGCACGATCATTCACCCAAACCTGTAAAGAGATGATAGACATATTTGTTTTTAATTGGTCTGGCATGAGTTTAAAGGAAGCAGAAGTTTCCAATTTACTCATCACGCCCAATGCCCAACGTGAAATGATATCGTCGGTCTGCTTTGTAGACCAATAGCTGTATTCAGACATTTCGTCTAGCGCTATTTCCCAACGTAAACGAAGCGCTTTGTTTTCTTTTTGCGGCAGATACTCACGCATGTTTTCCATAAACCATGGCACATCATATGCGCTAAAGAGCGCACCGTACGGTTCTATGACACTCGCATCAACCTGCTTCAAGCGCTCGCTCCATTTACGCGGCACGAGCATGGCAGCACAGAACGGGGGTGCTTGAAAAAACTTACTACCCGTGAGCATAACCATCACTCCTTTTTCTAATAAGTCATGAATGAGCGAGTCATCCACACGGAACTGACATAAATCCACCACCCACATGGTTTCACTGTCCGTATCTATGACGTTTAAATCATCCTTTATGCCGGATTTTGACCCAAAAACTAAACTCCCTACCACCGAAGCGTCAGGATTGTTCGCAATGAGTTCATTAATGGCCCCTGTGCGGTCTAATATATTTCCTTCTGCATCCCTAGCATCGAGATAGTGCACTTCGGAAGTATTGTTTGGGTCCACGAAAGCACCTTTTTCAATTTTATCTCCAAACTGATTGTAGTTGGCGTAGAATCTAGTTTCGCTGGCGAACTTTGATCCTGAACCCAATTCCTCCGGACAACTGACTATGTTGAGTAACCGTTTGTTGGGATTCAACATCATTTGGAACATCAGTGGATAATAGACTAAGTCAGATCCTGATGGCGCAAAGAACACGTCAAAAGGATCTTTAAACTCACTTTGCACTAATGCGCGAAGGCGGTTGGCCTGGTTCTCAAGTAAATTCTCATAGCTTAATTCGTCGTATTTACCCAAAAACGCTTTGGTGACATTGAACGACCGACGCGTTAAAACATTTGCGGTGCACGACCCTCTTTGGAACAACGATTCAAATTGAACAGGGTTCAGATGATATTTATTCAAACCACTTTCCGGTAAGATATGAACGCGCTCGTCACAGCCTTGTGTGAGGAGTTCTTCTATTTCTTTCTTACCTATGGTGTTCGCGGGTTGATTGTTCATTATTTCGTATTCTAATTGGAATACCGAAAATACGTACGAATGCTAGCATAATCAACGTATTAAGTCGGTATTATTCCACAACTTTTGCTAGCTTGGAGTCACGATTCAAAAAGCTATTATGAATTTCAAAAATTACCTACCTGTACTCAAGACCTGGATCCTACCGATGGTTATTCTATTGAGTATCAACGTTGCCTTCTTAAGTCCAGCTTATTTTAGCGGCGATATATTGGACCAAGACGATATCAAATTGGGCTATGCAAAAAGCAAAGAAATCCGCGATTATCGCGCGGAAACAGGCGAAGAAGCGCTTTGGACCAATGCCATGTTTAGCGGTATGCCCGCTACCCAGATCAGCACGAAGTATGATGGAAATATCTTTCAATACTTAACGGATGTTGTGCGTGCGGTAGGCGGCACAAACTCTTCTACGTATATCATCTTTTACTTGATGATTGCAGCATTTATCGGTCTGCGTGGAATGGGTGTAAATCATTGGCTCAGTACTATTGGTGGATTTGCCTACGGATATTCTGGATTTTTCATCATCGGCTACGCTGCAGGACACAATGCAAAGGTGAATACAGCGGCTTTCATTCCTTTGATGATTTTAGCCCTGCTCTTAGTTTTTGAAAAGAAAAATTGGCGTGCATTTATCCTAATGGCCGTTTTCGCTGGATTGAGCATCCATAGAAACCACTTCCAAATCACCTATTATGCCGGGCTCTTCATGGCCATCATTTGGGTGGTTTACCTTTTACAGTATGCTAAAGAAAAAGCGCTGCCCACCTTCGCAAAGTATACCGGTTTGGTAGCATTGGCGGGTGTACTCGCGATAGGACCAAACATTGCCAATATGTGGTCTACCAAAGTCTATACTTCCGAGAGTATGCGTGGTGGCAAAAGTGAACTCACACAAAAAAATCAAAACCAAGGTGAAGGAGGCTTGTCTTATGACTATGCGATGAGCTGGTCTACTGGGATTTACGAAACCGTAGCGATGGTTATACCAAATGCAGCCGGTGGCGGCATGATGGTCGATTACAGCAAAAAAGGCACTGAAACCTATGATCAATTGGTCCAAGCTTTCCGTAGCCAAGGAATGAACGTAAAGCAAGCGGAACAACAGGCCAACCAATACATGGGTGCGGCCTTTATGCGCTGGACCGGTGAAAGCATGGGCAATGGTGCGTATTATGTTGGCGCCGGGATGTTCTTCCTTTTCTGCCTTGCCTTTTTCGTTGTAGGTGGTGCCACGAGGCAGTGGGTCATTGCCTCAGCTATTTTCTTTGTTTTTATGAGTTGGGGGTCCAATTTTAATGCATTCAACACCTTCCTTTTCAACTACCTCCCGCTCTACAATAAGTTCCGTGTGCCTTCCATGGCATTGACCATTTTATTCTTTATCGTACCGTTCTATGGCATCCTAGGACTGAACCAATGGTACACACTAGATAAAAAGGCCCGCTTTGATGCACTTAAAAAAGGAGCCCTTGCATTTACTGGATTTGTTGTGCTTTTTGGTCTAATAGCTCCATTCGTTATGGATCTCGAAACCGCCCGCGATACGCAATTCGCTCAACAAGGTTTTCGTATTGACCAATTAGTAGGTGACCGACGTAGTTTAGCCACCTCTTCGGCCCTAGCCTCTTTAGGCTTCGGCATACTAACAGCCGCCACACTTTACTTCTTCCATACAGGTAAACTCAAACTTTTGAGTAGTGCTGCTATTATTGGAGGTGTTGCTTTGTTAGACCTGGGGCTTTTCACCACGGACCAGATTGAGCGCGAAGATTTCTTGAGTCAACGCCAATGGGAAGCACAATATGCACCTACTGCCGCGAATCAAGCGATCAATCAGGATACGGATCCGCATTTCCGTGTTTGGAATGCGACTGTCGGCCTTACCAACGATAGCTATACCAGCTACCACCATAAAAGTGTCGGTGGCTATCACGGAGCAAAACTCCAGCGTTATCAAGATTTGATTGACAACCAATTAAACAACCAAAACATCGCTTGTTTCAGCATGCTGAATGCGAAATACATTATCACTCAAGGACAAAACGGTCAGCCTCAAGCACAACGCAATCCCGATGCGTGCGGCAATGCTTGGTCGGTACAGAGCATTCAAGTGGTTCCTAATGCAGATGCAGAGATGGCTGCTTTAACTGCCTTTAACCCAAAAAGCACTGCGATTATTGATGCGCGCCATACAAATTATTTAGGGGGCAAAACGACCTATGCACCCGCGAAAGCACGCTTAACCAACTATGATCCGAAGTACTTAGAATACAGTGTGGAAGGCGGTAATGCATTTATTGTATTCTCTGAACTATTCTACGAAGGCGCCGGCAACGATTGGCAAGCCTATTTAGATGGAGCGCCTGTAGCGCACGTTCGTGTAAACTACCTCCTGCGCGGACTCACTGTACCTGCAGGTAAACATGAAGTGGTTTTCGAATATGCTCCTAAATCACACTTCACTGGACAAAAAATCAATTATGCAGGTTCCGGTATCATCTTACTCTTGCTCTTTTGGATGGGCTTCAAGCAAGTTCGCGAACATACCAACGGATAAAGCATGAGCGAATAACAAGCACAAAAAAGCCGCCCCTTGGGGCGGCTTTTTTTGTAGACTTAATTCCGTAAAATCTCTTTCAATAAGCGTTTGGCTTGAACATCACGGGCATAGGCTTGAACTTTCGTTGCATCTGTACGTGGCGCACCTTGCTCGTTCATCCGGCGAACGTACTCCGTGATGGCTTCTACCTCCTTATAATCGAATACCGCTCCTGAAGAAGTGCTTCTAATGATCTCAGCCGCATCCCCTTCCACAGGTCCCAATCCTAATATAGGATTACCCGCACCTAAATAATCGAACAACTTACCCGGGACGTGCCCTGTAGCACTCGCTACGTTCGGCAATAAGAACAGCATGAGGTGACAATCCAATAGGTATTGGTTTAATTGGGCCTTAGGAACATAGTCCACGAACGTAAGGTTTACATGTCCATTGACGGCCTCAAGCGTCGCTCGACTCTGTCCATCCCACGAACCCACAACGCGCAGGTTCATTTCAAAATCTAGCGAATTTAAAGCCGCAACCAATTCACCACAGGGGTATTGTGCCGCGAGTGTCCCGGCATAAAGCAATGTGAATTTTGAAGGGCGTTTAGGCACAAGCGCACTGAAATCCTCTGGATCAAAACCATTCGTCAAGGTATGCACGCTTCCCTTCTTCAAACCGCCTTTTTGTTCATACAACCCGCTCCAGCTTGGGCTGACACTAATCAACTCATCGCAGGATGCAAACACCTTACGTTCCAATCCTCGCTCATACCAACGCGTCAATGCAGTTGGGTAAAACTTGCGGTAGTAATAAATATCCGTCCATGGATCTCGAAAATCTGCAGTCCAGTGTACACCAAACTGTTCTTTAAGCTTCAACCCGATCAACTGCGTGCTGTGTGGCGGCGATGTCGTTATCCAGTGCCGAACGCCTTCCGTCTTGATAAGCTCCGACGCAGCTGCAAAGGCATGTGAATTCCAACCTTTACGGGCATCTGGAACAAAGAAATTTCCGCGAACGAATCGGGCCAATTTCTGCAGGACAGTTACATTCGCGTCTTCACCTGAAAACCCGCTGAAGGGCACGGACTTTTTTCCAGTAACTTTTTTATAGGCCCCAAACTTTTCAGAAGTCCCGGTTCGGTAAACCTCAATATTTGCATCAACGTCCTCAAGTAAACCTTCGTCTCGCAGCGGATACGTTGCTTTCTCAGCATCAACAGTCACCACATACAACTGAACACCCTCACGTGCTAAATACTTACTGAGCTTCAACCAACGCTGAACCCCAGGACCGCCAGCAGGCGGCCAATAGTATGTGATGATTCCGAGCTTCATCTACTTCTCTTTCTTATTTTCTTTAACCTCAACGTAGTCTACATATTCGCCTACATCTTTCGACACCTTACTTGAAGAAGGTGCCTTTCCTTTGGGTTCTTTCTTCTTTTGAGCCGATGGATTACGATTCGCACCGCCTCTACCGCCAAAAAAACGGTCCAACCATCTGAAGATTAGCCAAGCTAAAATGGTAAGTGATAAAAAACGAAACATGGTGAAAATTTTTGTCAAGATAAAAAGAATCCCGGCGCCTTTCAGCGCCGGGATTTTAAAGCATGTCTTTACAATGCAATTAGCGACTCAGGTACAAGCTGCGTTCGCTGTGTAACTTTTTAAATACAGGATCTTTAAGGTCCTTGATGAAATGAATTTTCTCACCTGTTGACTTCATTTCAGGTCCCAATTTCTTATTCACATTAGGGAACTTACTGAATGAGAATACTGGAATTTTTATCGCGTACCCTTCAAGGTATGGGTTGAAATCAAAATCCTTCACCTTCTTAGTTCCTAGCATGACCTTTGTTGCATAGTTCACATAAGGCTCGCCATAAGCTTTACAGATAAACGGTACTGTTCTCGATGCACGTGGATTCGCCTCGATGATATAAACCACATCATCTTTAACAGCGAATTGAATATTAATAAGCCCTTTTGTTTCGAGCGATTTCGAAATATTGATAGTGTGCTCTATAATTTGCTGCATCACTAAGGGACCTAGGTTGAAAGGAGGCAATACCGCCGAAGAATCTCCAGAGTGTATACCACAAGGCTCAATGTGCTCCATAATACCGATGATGTATGCATCTTCGCCATCACAAATAGCATCCGCTTCCGCCTCAATAGCTCCGTCTAAGTAGTGATCTAACAAAACTCTATTGCCTTCAAACTCTTTGAAAAGGTTCACTACGTGGCGCTCCAATTCTTGCTTATTGATAACGATTTTCATTCCTTGACCACCCAATACATAGGATGGTCTAACAAGAATAGGGAAACCTAACTCGTCAGAAATGTCCAATGCCTCATCCGCTGTTGTTGCAACGTCAAACTCTGGATATGGAATATTGATTTCTTTTAATAGGTTCGAGAAACGACCACGGTCTTCTGCCAAATCAAGCGCTTGATACGAAGTGCCAATAATTTCGATTCCGTAACGGCTCAGTTTCTCAGCCAACTTCAAAGCGGTCTGTCCACCTAATTGCACAATAACACCGCGAGGCTTCTCGTGTAATATGATATCGTATATGTGCTCCCAGAAAACAGGCTCGAAGTACAGTTTATCCGCGGTATCAAAATCTGTACTTACCGTTTCAGGATTACAGTTGATCATTATGGTCTCATACCCTTCTTCTCGTGCAGCGAGTACACCGTGTACACAAGAATAATCGAACTCAATCCCTTGACCAATTCTATTCGGCCCAGAGCCTAAAACAACTATTTTTTCACGCTCTGTAACAACACTTTCATTCTCAATGATTTCAACACCGTCAACGGTTTGGTGAGGCATTTCAAAAGTAGAATAATAGTACGGCGTCTGTGCAGGGAATTCCGCCGCACAAGTATCTACCAATTTCCAAACGCGATTGATACCTAAATCTGTTCGCTTCGTATGAACCTCGCTTTCAAGCGCATTAACCATATGAGCGATTTGACGATCGGCAAAACCTTTCATTTTCGCCTCTTGAATGAGCTCTTTCGGCAAGGATACTAGATTGTGATTTTCAATCTCAGACTGCACACGGGCTAAATCTTCAATCTCTTTCAAGAACCACATATCGATTTTCGTGATGTCGTAAATGGTTCTCAATGGAATGCCCATTTGAATCGCGTCGTAAATAACAAACAAACGGTCTGAAGAAGCATATTCTAATTTGTGCAAAATGGTGTCGTGATCGGTCAATCCTCTTCCGTCCGCTCCTAAACCATTACGCTTAATCTCAAGAGACTGTGCTGCTTTATGGAGGGCTTCTTGGAAACTGCGGCCGATCCCCATGACCTCGCCCACGGCCTTCATCTGAATACCAAGACGCGTATCTGCACCTTCAAACTTTTCAAAGTTCCAACGTGGAATCTTCACGATCACATAATCCAACGTGGGCTCAAAGTAAGCCGTTGTAGTCTTAGTGATTTGATTGTTTAATTCATCCAGAGAATAGCCAATAGCTAATTTCGCGGCTACCTTCGCGATAGGATAACCTGTTGCTTTTGAAGCTAAAGCCGACGAACGGCTCACACGTGGATTGATTTCTATAGCAACGATATCCTCATGTTCATCAGGACTAACCGCAAACTGAACATTACAGCCACCAGCAAAATTCCCAATACTGCGCATCATCTTGATGGCCATATCGCGCATTTTCTGATAGGTCGTATCACTCAAGGTCATCGCCGGAGCCACGGTTATGGAATCTCCAGTATGGATTCCCATCGGGTCCATGTTCTCAATAGAACAAATGATGATTATATTATCATTTTTATCGCGCAATAGCTCGAGCTCATACTCTTTCCATCCGAGCAGTGCTTTATCAATCATTACTTCATGAATCGGAGAAATTTCCAGTCCACGACTCAATGCAGTGTCAAATTCTTCTTCACTGTGAACGAAAGTCGCACCGGCACCTCCTAGGGTAAACGAAGCACGAACACAGAGCGGGAATCCAAACTCTTGGGCTGTTTCCTTGCCACGTAAGAATGACTTGGCAATTCTCGAAGGAGCCATAGGAATATCTATAGTCTCCATGAGCTGACGGAATTCGTCACGGTCCTCGGTGATATTGATCGCTGCAATATCCACTCCAACAATGGCAACATTATTCTCTTCCCAAACACCTTGCTTATCTGCATCGATACACAAATTCAATGCAGTTTGACCACCCATTGTCGGTAAGACAGCATCAATATCTGGATGCTTTTGTAAAATCTCCTCTATACTCTCCACCTCTAAAGGCTTCAAATAAATGTTATCCGCAATGACCTCATCGGTCATTATGGTTGCTGGATTTGAGTTGATTAAGGTTACAATGATTCCTTCTTCTCGGAGACTTCTTGACGCTTGCGATCCAGAATAATCGAATTCACAAGCCTGGCCAATCACAATAGGACCAGATCCGATAATGAGTACGTGTTTGATGGAAATGTCTTTCGGCATGAGCTTTTAAGATTTGCACAAAGTTAGTGGTGGTTTGGGCCAAAAAAAAGGTGTTGCTTTCGGCAACACCTATATCTTATCAAAAGGTTTTTAACATGTATTAACCTTTGTAATTCCCTTTATCACTAACGGTCAAACTCTTGCGACCTTTAGCACGACGAGAAGCCAATACTTTACGTCCATCAAACGACTCCATTCTTGAGCGGAATCCGTGCTTGTTTCTGCGTTTTCTATTACTTGGCTGAAATGTGCGTTTCATAACAATACTTTTTACCCTACTTGTTCGGGGCTGCAAATATAGAATAGACTTTTGAAATCACAACTCCCTGAAATGAATTTTTAAAAAATTCCCGGGCTGTGCGCTTGCTTGTATATAAACTTACCAAAAAAATAAGCAATCTAAACGATGATCCTTTGCCTAGTGGCGTTCTTTTAAGGCATCTGCCGAAACGATGAAAGACTTTTGGAACCAGCGCTATGCCGCTGATGAATATGCATACGGTACTGAATCCAATGCTTTTTTCGACCAGCCGTGTTAAGTCGCTACTTCAGGACTTCAAAACACTCAAAGTTTGGGAAGAAGAAACGATACTCAACGAAGGTCCTTTTCAACAAGGCGCTGCAAACGTGATAGGGCGATTGGGGTTAAATAACTTCTACTGAATTAATTAATCGTACATTTGCACCACGAAAAAGCGTCTATCTTTCCAAGTAGGGTCAAATTTTAGTTTGGGAAGCGCTGACGTTCATAGGGCGCACCCAGCGGTACTGGGCAACTAAAATTTGGCAGAGCCAACTCCATTTATGGAAACTTTTAAAGACAGTGGTCTACAACCTTCTATTGTGAAAGGTGTAGAAGCACTAGGGTTTGAAACACCTACACCTATTCAAAAGCTCAGTATTGAGCACTTATTGGAAAACGAAACTGATCTTATTGCTTTTGCGCAAACAGGAACAGGTAAAACGGCGGCATTCTCTCTGCCTATTTTACATAATCTAGATCCTGATGTTCAGCACGTTCAAGCAATTATACTTGCGCCAACGCGCGAGTTGTGTTTACAGATTGGCAACGATATCGCTTCTTACACGAAGTTTATGGATGTAAAAGTCACATCTGTCTACGGCGGTGCACCCATCACAAAACAGATCAAAGAACTTCAGGGTCGTCCACAGATTGTTGTAGGTACCCCAGGACGTACTTTAGATCTAATCCAGCGCAGAAAATTACGCATTGAGGATGTACAGTTTCTCGTTTTAGACGAAGCTGATGAAATGCTTAGCATGGGTTTCCAAGATGAATTGGACGCCATTCTAGACAACACTCCAGATCACAAACAGACGTTGTGTTTTAGTGCTACGATGCCTGATGGCATGAAGCACCTCACGAAGAAATACCTCAAAGATCCTAAGGAGATCTCTGCAGGTAAGCGGAATATTAGCGCTTCTAACGTAACACACGAATTATATGTAGTGAGTGCGAAGAATACTTACGAAGCGATGCGTCGTATTGTGGATTTCAATCCCAATATTTATGGAATCGTCTTTTGTAGAACCCGCCGTGAAACGCAAAGCATTGCAGAAAAGCTAGTTGGAGACGGCTATCGTGCAGAAGCGATACATGGAGATCTCAGTCAGGCGCAGCGTGACGATGTGATGAGCCGTTTTCGTCGTAAAAAATTGAATGTCATGGTTGCTACCGATGTTGCTGCACGTGGTATTGATGTTAATGATCTTACACACGTGATTAACGTGAATATTCCAGATGACCCCGAAGTTTATGTACACCGTTCTGGTAGAACAGGTCGTGCTGGAGCTAGCGGAATCTCGCTAGTGATTACCCACGGTCGCAACATGAGAAAAATAAAAAGTCTTGAGCGCCTTATCGGCAAACAGTTCGAAGAAAAAACAGTACCGAGCGGTGATGATATTTGTGGAATCAAAATGAAGGAAGCCATCGATGAAATCGTTAGTTATGAGCATACTACTACCATTGATCCGCAACTTTTAGATGTGGCAATGGATAAATTAGCCCATCTAAGTAAGGCGGAATTGATTGAACGTTTTGTAGGACATGAAACCTCTGTCATGCTCAGCCGCTACCGCGGTGCACGCGATATTAATGAGAAAGCTTCTGCTCCTAGAGAACACGGCAAACGCGATCGTTCGACCGGTAGAGAAGAAGGTTTTAAAACAGTAGTCATTGATTTAGGCTACCGCCAAAACGTGAATCCAAGCCGTATCATGGGCTTGATCAACGATGCTATGGAAGGTACTAAAGTGCGTATCGGTAAGATAGATATGGACAAAACCTTTACAAAAATAGATATCGAAGACCGTCATGCCGTGGAGGTTGCTGCACGATTGAATGGAGCCAAAACAGGTTCCTATGTAGTGAACTCTTACTTCGAGGAAGGTAGTAGCTCCTCAAGAGCGGAACGCCCATCGTACGGAGGAAGGGACCGCAGAGACGGTGGAGGATACAAAGGAAAACGCAGATTTGAAGGCGGTTCTGACCGCAGAGAAGGACGTTCCGGCGATCGTCCAGCCCGTCGCGAACGCATTAGCGGTGAGCGCACGGAAAGACGCGAGCGCTTTAGCAATGATAGATCGAGTTCTGATAGAAGAAGCGGTGGCGGTTTCAATAGAGACGATAATCGCAGCGGGAGTCGTTCAGGCGGAAGCTCTAGAGCAGGTGCGCGTTCTTCAGGCGGCGGCTACCCTAAAGGTAAATCTGGCAGCGCCGGAAGAAACCGTAGAAGTTTCTAGCAGAAAGGTTACTTTAGAATTAAAGGAATGAAATGAAGCGAGCACAGACGGTATGGATTACAGGAGCATCGAGCGGTATAGGCGAAGCATTGGCTTTGACCTACAACGCAAAAGGCTATCACACCATTCTTAGTGCGCGACGTTCGGAGGTTTTAGAGTCAATTCAAAAGAAATTGACCCATCCCGAACAAAGCTACCTTTTGCCCTTAGATTTAGAACAACATGAAAATGCCGAGGCGTGGTATAATCAAGCTTCGGCGTTTACTGGTTCTATTGACGTTCTCATTAATAATGCTGGAATGGGGCATCTGGGAACGGCCATAGAAATGGAGCTTGACATAGAACGTAAAGTGTTCGAAGTTAATTTTTGGGGAGCTGTGGCATTAACCAAAGCAGTACTTCCGCATATGACATCGCGTAATAGCGGTCAAATATGGACCGTTTCTAGCATTCTAGGTCATTTTGGATCCCCAAAATTAGCAGCCTATGCCGCCAGTAAACATGCAGTGGTAGGCTATTTCGAAAGCATACAATATGAATTAAGAAAGAGCGAGGTGCATATTGGGATCGTCAGTCCTGGTTTTATAAATACTGCTGTCACCCTGAATAGTTTAGGTCCAGATGGAGTGCCAATAGGAAAAAACAGTGTTGCTCAGGAAAAAGGAATGCTACCTCTCGATTTTGCCTTGAAGTTTCTAAAGCTTTCTACCAAAAGACGGCCTAAAAAACATTTGTTAATCGGTCGATATGAAATTCATTCGGTTCCTTTCAAACGTTACCTGCCTAAATTATTTTTCATGGTTTATGGAAAACTAACTGATGTCACGAGACAAAAGAAAAACTAGCCGTTATATTTGAGTTTATAATTTACGACCCATGGCAAAAGGAATAATCAATTCAAATTATCTAGACGCAAGCTTTGCTAGCGCGCTCAAGGACGCCTATGAAAATGCGCAACCTTGTAAGTATTTGGTTATGGAAGATTTCTTTACTAAAGAAATTGCCAATGATTTATTTACGCACTTTCCCTCCATTGATGATCTCAACGTTAAAAGGAAAAGCTTAAATGAAGATAAGAGCGAAGATTACCATTTTGATCGCTGGCATCCCTCCTTTTCAAAAGTTCGGGAAGCTGTTGGCTCAAAAGAATGGAGCGACCAATTGAGTCGTATTACGGGGATCAAAGGTTTACACACCACTACCGATGCCTTAGGATCTGGAGTACATCAAGGTAAAAACGGTTCCTATGTAGATGTTCACATTGACGTAAACATGAACCCAAAACTAGGACTTTGGAGAAGAATCAACCTATTGGTGTACCTCAACAAAAATTGGAAACCGGAGTACGGAGGAGCGCTCGAATTGTGGAATAAAGAGATGACTGAATGTGTAACTAAGGTACCCCCTACGTTTAATACAGCGGTTATCTTTTATACCGACGAAAACAGTCCTCACGGCTATAAGAAAATAGCAATCCCAGAAGGCGAATCGCGCAAAAGCTTCTACACCTACTTCTATACCAAACCGGAAAAGGGTGTTAGCTATCGGGATTCGAAATTCGTATCGAGACCAGATGACAATGCTGCGAAAAAAGTAGCTACTGGAATTAAAGAAACATTAAAGGTGAATGGAAAAAAGCTACTGAAAGCTTTTGGAATAAAAGACCTGGATTTTCAAGACAAAAACTAACGTCCTCCTTAGGAATAAATTTAAAGCTGCCTAGTGCAGCTTTTTTTTATCCCACATGGATATTAGCCTTCGGGTACTTAAAGGTGTTCACCTCTTGGCGCTGACCACTTAAAGCAAAGGCTAAGGTTAGCGTTCCAACCCTTCCCACAAGCATAGATAGCATTAAAATCATTTGAGACCCGGTACCTAAGTCTGCAGTGATTCCCGTGCTAAGGCCTACAGTACAAAAGGCACTTACCTCTTCAAAAGCGAGGTCCAGTAAGTTCATCGAAGGCTCAAGTATGGATAACGCAAAAACACCTAAGAGAATACTCACTACTGAGAATAAAAATATCGCAAATGCACGGTTCATTAACTCCCACGGAATCTGAGTTTTGTAGAGGTTGACGTTTTTCTTACCCTGAATTGTAGCAGCAGCACTCATAAAGACTAATGCAAATGTGCTTGTTTTAATACCTCCTGCGGTGGATCCAGATCCCCCTCCAATGAACATTAAGAAGATTAAGAACAAAATGGCAGGAGTAGCTAATGCACCTATAGATACCGTATTAAATCCTGCTGTTCGTGCTGTAATACTCTGAAAGAAACTATCACTAATGTGCACACCAACGTTTTGATCACCTGGGTCTAAAAAGAAAAAGATAATCCCACCAACGATGATTAATGTGGCTGAAACAACCAACCCTAATTTAGTGCCAATTCGTAGTCCACGCCACGAACGCAACAAGGACTGTTTCGTCCAAGACTGACGAAGAATATCCGTTATTGTACCGAATCCAATACCACCAAGAATAATCATTAGGGCGATAACCCAATGAATACTGAAATCCCACTGTACGGATTGACTGGCAAGTGAATCAGAAAAAAGAGAGAAGCCTGCATTATTAAATGCAGAAATGCTGTGAAACAAACTGTAAAAAATGGTGGTTCCCAACGTATCAAAATCGTTACGCCATAAGATGCCGAGAAGTAACGCGCCCGTCCCTTCGATAATTAATGTCAGCCTGAAAATTGCTGAAATTAAGGACCGCGAACGCCTTAAATCCTCCCCTAAATTCTCGCTCATAAAGTTTTGCTGACGCATGCCAAACCCACCGCGAAGGATAGCGAAAAGTGCTGCAAAGGAGATGATGTTTAATCCGCCTAACTGCATTAAAAGCATAACTATAAACTGACCCTTTCCACTGAGAATCGTGCTTATATCAATCAAGCTTAAACCAGTAACACAACTTGCTGAAATGCTTGTAAACAAAGCGGTAAATAGATCCAGTCCGTCCCGACCACGAACCGTCATTTCAGGCAGCATAAGCAAACATGTACCTAAGGCTATTAAAACCAAAAAGCTAAGCACTAATAAGGTCGGTGGGCTAAGTTTCGATTGAGGAAGGAGTTCACCGACTCGACCGAATTCCAGACCAACAATAACGAGCACATAGCATTGTAAAACAATCAAAAAGCTTTCTTGGAGTCCCGGGATTTTAAGAAACAAGCCTGCTTCATTGAGCAACTCGAAACCCGTTAGATTGATAATTAAAATATCCACGATCAAAAAAAGCATCAAAATCCCCTCCCATTTTCGGTCTTTCAAGAACTGTATTGGGTGAAAATTATACAATAACTCCAATAGAAATTTAACCAGATAGTACCCAATCGAACCGCGCACTACATAACCGACTACTGCATTCTGATGGGCTTCTAATTCAAAACCATGATAAAAAACAAGTGCTATCAGCGTTGTAAGGGCAACCAATACACTTCCACGTGAAAGCGATCGCAACACAAACTCGCGGCTGTCGTAAAGCTTAATATTTATACGCTCTCTTAGCGCATTAAGTCTCGATTCTAGGCTCAAATTCTTTTTTTCTCTTAACTCGAAGTTAGGACTATTACTTTAAATGACTTTTACCTCAATAGCCTTCGTACGATTTTTCTTCTCGAAGATTAGAGCCTGTAAGGATATTGATTGTGCTCTTTAAGGCAGCACGTTGATCATTCAAAACATATACTTCTCGAGCCGATGCAATAAAGGTATCTCCGAAATCCTTTGCCTTTTCTTTTGAGCGTAAGGCATCTTCAACATCCCAGAGCTCCTCATTAGTAGTTCTAAGTGCCTTTACTGCTTGGTGAAACTCCTCTTTGGGATTCGCTAATCCGGTAATGATTTTCACCGCGTTTTGCAATGCATCCCATTCATTCTGAATATTACTTAGCTTTTGAACATCAGAAATACGCTCCAATTTTATCTCTAAAATGGAAACCTTATCTAATATCTCGCCGTTCGAAACTTCTATTTTCAAAGTAAATGGACCTAGTCCTCTAAATTAGATACCGCGACTTTCACACGCTTTACTGCTTCTTCCAACTCTGTTTCCGCCGCCGCATAAGAAAACCTGATGTAACCTGCTAATCCAAATGCGTCTCCCGGAACTGTACTAACCAAGCCTTCTTCCAAAAGATACATACTTACGTCTAAAGAATTCTTTAATATGCTCCCGTTAAACTTCTTTCCTAACAACGAAGTAATCCTCGGAAAGACGTAAAATGCACCCGGAGGCGTTTCTAATTCAAAACCCGGAACCTCTTTTATCCATCCCACCATTTTCTCGCGTCGACTCGCAAATTTTTTGATCATGTAATCGACAGAAGAAGGATCAACTTCCAATGCAGTCTTACATGCACGCTGTGCAATTGAATTGGTTCCAGAGGTGAAATTCGACTGGAACTTTGTACATGCTTTGGCAATCCATTCAGGTGCGCCAATATAACCCACGCGCCAACCGGTCATAGCAAATCCTTTTGATAACCCGTTAACGGTAATGGTTTGCTTATATACCTCAGGAAAACTTGCTATGGAGACATGATCTACCTCACCGTAGTTTAATAGTTCATAAATCTCGTCAGAAATTATATACAGGTTAGGATACTTTGCAACTACGGCAGCAATCGCTGCCAAATCTTCTTTACTATATATCGCGCCACAAGGATTGTTTGGCGAAGAGAAAATAAGCACTTTAGATTTAGTTGTAATGGCCGCCTCTAACTGGTCCGCAGTAATTTTAAATCCACCTTCCATTGTAGTCGGAAGGACTTTTACCTCGGCGCCGCAATACTTTGCCTGATCCATATAACTTACCCAGTATGGCGCGGGAATAATGACCTCCTCGCCAGGATTAACTAAGGCTAAGAAAATGTTCAATAAACTTTGTTTTGCCCCTGTACTGATCACTATCTGATTCGCAGTGTAGTCGATTCCATTGTCGCGCTTGAATTTAGCCGCGATACTTTCACGAACATCTGTAAATCCTGGAACCGGCATGTAATGGGTGTAATTCTCTTCCATCGCCTGAGCAGCGGCTTCCTTGATAAAATCTGGAGTATCAAAATCTGGCTCACCAAGAGAAAGACTAATAACATTTTTACCTGTCGCGCTTAACTCGCGTGCCTTTTTAGCCATCTCAATGGTCATAGGCAGCCCCATCTCCTGTGCTCTTTTTGAAAGTGATTCCATGGTTAAAGTATAATATGGTGGCAAAAATAACGATATTTGTATGCCTCAAGACATTTTCATGGAAGCATTTATTGAAATCCTCAAGTATACATTTCCAGCGGCTTTAATGCTGTTGCTCACCTATTTACTGCTGTCAAACTTTGTTGACAACGAAGAAAAAAGACGTCAGTTTTACTTGCGCAAAAACCTCCAGAAAAAGGCGCTTCCTATGCGTTTTCAAGCCTATGAGCGTATAATTGTACTTCTAGAACGCATCAGCCCAAATCGTCTCGTACTTCGTGTAAAGCCTGGTAACTTAGACGTAGTTAGTTATAGAAAAGCCCTTGTCAGCGCGGTACGGAGTGAATTTGACTACAATATTTCACAACAGGTTTATGTAACCGATAGCGCATGGAATCACGTGGTGAGCGCGAAAAGTCAAGTCGTTTCTTTAATCAACAAAACAGCAGTAGAATTAGGCGCAGAAGCTACCGCAGGAGATTTAAGTCGAAAGTTGATCGAACTTGAAATGACGGGAGATATCTTTCCAACGAAAGCTGCCATCCTGTTACTTAAGCACGAAGCAGCTCGTAACTTTTAAACCTTACCCTTTAGGGCTCTTACTAATTTTTCGCTGGCCTCAAAGGGATTCAGGCTTCCATCTGCGACCTCAATACTCAGTTTTTCATACTGCTTTTGCCAATTCTTATCTTTTTGTAATTGCTCAAAAACTCCTTCGCGCACAGAATTTTCAAACCAGTATGCCTGTTGGTCTTTACGTTTTTTCTCGAACCACCCTTTCCCTTGACTGTGCCTTTGGTAACGCTCTAGTGCAGCCTCTAATTCATCAAAACCAAACCCCGTCAATCCTGACGCAAGTAGAACTGGAGGATGCCAATCAAATTCTTTGTTTGAGAAGAGCTGTAGTGCACTTCGAATCGAAAGTGCACTCCGTTCCCCTGAAGTGGTGTTTGGCGGCTCAGATTTATTGACAGCGATAATATCTGCCATTTCCATGATGCCCTTTTTTAAACCTTGCAATTCATCGCCAGTGCCCGGCATTGCTAAAAACAAAAAACAGTCGACCAGTTTTGAAACCAACGTTTCACTCTGACCTACACCCACGGTCTCAATGAAAATATAATTAAATCCAGCAGCCTCGCAAAGTAACATAACCTCCCTAGTCTTTTTTGCAATACCACCAAGGTTGCCACCAGAGGCGCTGGGACGTATAAAAGCACGATCATGCTTGCCCAATTCCATCATTCGAGTTTTATCGCCTAAAATTGAGCCTTTACTGATTTCAGAAGATGGGTCTACCGCGAGAACCGCAACCTTCGCATCTTCATCTGACTTCAGCAATGTATTTCCATACGATTCGAGAAAAGTGCTTTTACCTACACCAGGTACGCCTGTTACACCGATGCGAAAACTATTTCCAGTATAAGGCATCAATTCATTTAAAAGTGCACGAGCATGATTCTGATCTGCTGCTGTATTACTCTCAATCATCGTAATACCTTGAGCCAATGCCGTTCGATTGCCTTTAATAATTTCCTTTACCAATTCCGTCGAGGTGCGGCTAGTTCTCTTCCCAGTTTGTAAACTCGGGTTTACCGATGGAGCTTCCTTTACCCCTTTACTGATATGTAATGCTTTTTTAGCCACTACGCCTTATCTATATAGGTTTGTAGGTACTCAAAATCTTTTGCAAGCACGCCGTTTTCACATTCCGTTGCACGATAAAGTATGTGCTCTTTATCTCCGTCAAAAAGCGCTGGAATCACATGCTCCATTAAATCGGATCCAAAGCTCAACGAAGCATCCCTGGGTAATTCACATGGAAGGTTATCCACTGCCATCACTCCTATTGCTTCAGGATGGTCGTGCGCTACCTCCTTCTCTTCAGCTGCCAAATAGCCATAGAAGGGTTCAGCAATAGTTGAAGCCCGGAGCGTAGAAGCCACAGGACCGTCTATATCGCAACTAATATCCGCCACATAGGTGATCGCAAAATCTGGCTGCTTCGCGTCCGCTCTCGAGAAAATAAACGGCGCACGACTGTCGTAATAATGCCCCGCGATATACAGCTTGGCATATCGAGCATACCTCATAAAATCACTTTCAAACCCGCTTGGATCCGCGAAGAGCGCCTTGCGATCAAAAGGACTTCCGTCGCTAGTCCTATAATAGTGTTCCACGTCTAACTGACTCCAGAAACAACCCTCGTAATTTTCAACATCTTCTGGTGCAATTTCTGGGATACCAGCAGCCTTCAAAGTCTCCACCGCACCGCCTGCCACGCGTCCTTTCCCTGTAAGTAGGATGCGCAGATCTGCTGGCCAATCAATACCTTTGAGTTGATCGAACATGTCCTGCATGTCATGACATTCATGTGCTGGCTTAAGTACAAATTGTCCATATTTTTCAGCCCATCCCCGAAGGCCATTGTATGCACCAACCAATCCTGCAAATCGGCCAAATGCCACCACGCGAGTCCCGTTTTTCTTGAGTAATTCGTAATCAATCAAACGAATATTACGTTCGACACAGGCTCGCAGCAGTTTTGCGTTGTAGGGCTGTTGCTTGTAGGTATGTGAAAAAAAGAAATAGGTTTTGCTTTGAATTAAATCATGTATCGGCACCTCTTTAACACCGAAGAGCACATCGCAATCGGACAGATCTTGTTGCAAATCGATGCCATGCCGGACATATTCTTCGTCCGAAATAGCCCGTATCGCCGAGGACTGAACCACAATTTCACACTTAAATTTATCTTTTAACTGCGCAGCGTGTTCTGGAATTAGTGCAACGCGCTTATCTATTGGAATCTTTCCCTCTCTTACTATGCCGATTTTCATATGCTTAAAGATAGTAATGATTTTAGCGTGTATTCGCATAGTTCCTTTGTTGATGTGCACATAATTGGCATAGAATTCGCGTATCTTCGCGGACCACATCTTTTCTGGGGCTGACTGGTTTTGACAGCAAGCCGAAGGTTGATGTAAGCATGCCGAGCGCTGAAGGGGCAGCTCGTTAATACACCGCTTCAATTTTTTATAACTGGCGAAGATTCTTACGCTTTGGCCGCTTAATCTGACAGGATGTCGATTTTGCTAATCCTATACTAGGTATAGGAGCTGAACATCTCGCAGGAGCCCCCGTCCTGAGGCGACTGATTACGAGGTGTGGAAAATTCAGGAATGCAGTTAGCCTTTGCTTCGCGGGCTAACCCAAGTCTAGAAGATAAGCTGTGATTAGGGTGCTTATGCTCAGAGATCGGTCGAAAATTCAATCATAAGATAAGCATGTAGAAAGCCTCAGGCTTCCTTGTTTGGACGCGGGTTCGATTCCCGCCAGCTCCACTTGGCGATCGAAGTAAAAAAGCCAGCGCTCACACGCTGGCTTTTTCTTTAGACAAAATCCGAAGTTTGCTTCAGGATGTTGGATGAAGAAAAATGACACAGATGCGAGGCGGATACAGGCTTTATTACCTGTTCTCAATATGTTTTTAGGAATTACGGCGTAACTTCCCAATATGGAGAGAATTCTACTAATGACCCTAGGTTCTCGGGGAGACATGGAACCGTATTTAGCCTTAGGTGAAGAACTTAAAGATGCTGGACATGAAGTTGCCTTTTGCATGCCGGAACAATTTCGCTCACTGGCCTCAGAAGTGAGTATTCATTTCTTCCCGATGACTCACGAATACCTCGACTTGATCGACTCGCCTGATGTCAAAAAAATTATAGGGCAAATAGACTCCGGTTTTAGCCGAATAAGAACGCTTTTTAAGCTTTTGCGAGAAACGAGCCCCCTACAGGAGCAACTCATCCGAGATCAGCGGGATGCAGATTTAAATTTCAAACCGGACAAAATCATTTACCACATCAAATGTGCCTACCCTGTCATGGCGGCCTTGCGCGTAAAGCGGAACGTGGAATTACTCATTCCCATGCCTTGTTTGTTGCATCCGGTTCGCGAATTGCCGGCTATAGGAATGGGTCAATTCAACAACAAGTTGTGGAATACGATGAGCTATAAACTCACAAATTCAGCATTGATTTCCCAGGCAGTTATAGGCTATGGCAATAAAATCATGACAGAATGGAATTGGGCGCCTCTAAAACGCAAAGAGGTTCGTAATTTTTTATTGAATAACGTACCTGTTGAATACGCCATTTCAAAGCGTCTCTTCCCGCAACCTCAATACTGGCCTGAACACGTTAAGGTTACAGATTTTCGTGAACGCAATAAGTCTAAGCATTGGGAGCCTTCAGAAGATTTAATACGATTCATAGAAAAACATCCGAATCCCTTGTATGTCGGATTTGGTTCAATGATCAATGCAAAACCTAAAGAAGTAGGTCAAACCCTAATACTACTGAGTAAGAAACACGATCTACCTATTTTCATCAACTCCAGTTGGGGCGGTATTGAAATAGAAAGTCCTTTACCCGAAAACATCTTTCTAGTCAAGGACATTCCTTACGATTGGCTTTTCAGTCGCGTTCGTGCAGTGGTGCACCATGGAGGCTCCGGCACTACGCATAGTGCATTGCGATTTGACAGACCTCAGCTTATTCTTCCTCACATCGCGGATCAGTTTCTTTGGAATAAGTTAATCCACAAATCAGGTATAGGGCCTTTAGGGTTTCCCATAAAGAAGTTTACTTCTGCTCGTTTTGAAGAAAAAGTATTGGAATTACTCGAGTATTAGCGTCTACTCGAAGATCGCTTACCGCGAGCAGGTGCTCCTGAACGGGAGTTTCTACCACCCTGCTTGGGACCACGATTCCCGCGTTGTGAACGTTGTCCTTGTTTAGCCGGAATACGGTTTTCTGGGATTGACCATTCCTCAGCTGCACCTTCTGTAAATGGATGCTGCTCAATCAACGGTACTTTCGCTTTTATAAGTTTTTCAATATCCTTGAGATAGCCTCGTTCATCTGCGGCACAAAATGATATTGACGAACCGGAAGCCTCAGCACGTCCTGTACGGCCAATGCGGTGAACATAGGTTTCAGAGATATTGGGAAGTTCATAATTTACCACATGTTCTAGTCCCGAAATGTCAATACCTCGAGCTGCAATATCAGTTGCTACCAATACACGAACTTTTCCCTCTTTAAAACCTTTCAATGCTTTTTGACGGGCATTTTGACTTTTATTACCGTGTATAGCTGCTGCACTTACGCCTTTTTTATCAAGGATTCGAACGACTTTATCGCAACCATGCTTCGTTCTTCCAAAGACTAACACACTACCTTCTAATTCTTCTTTAAGCAATTGAATAAGCAATGACGGCTTTTCACTCTTGCTTACGTAATACACACATTGCGAGACGCGCTCTGCGGTTGGTTTCTCAACAGCGATACGAACTTGCTTGTAATTAGGCTTTAGGATCTGTCCACTTAACTCCATGATAGACTTGGGCATGGTGGCTGAGAAAAATAGACTTTGGCGTTTTGAAGGAATTAAACGCAGTAACTTTTTTATATCATGAATGAAGCCCATATCCAACATTTGATCGGCTTCATCCAATACAAAATGTGTTAAGTTTCGTAGGTCGATGTATCCCTGACCCTGTAAATCTAATAGCCGTCCTGGCGTAGCCACCAAAATATCAACACCTCTTTTGAGCTGATCAATTTGAGGATTTGCACCAACACCACCGAAAATCACGGCGCTACGAAGAGCGGTTCCCGAAGAATAACGCTTGGCATTTTCGGCGACCTGCAAGGCCAATTCACGCGTTGGCGTAACTACTAATGCTTTTATACGCCGTTTGCGTTCTGAAGGAGCATTTAGCAAATGCTCTATAATTGGTATTGTAAATGCAGCCGTCTTTCCCGTGCCTGTTTGAGCTGTACCGAGTAAATCGTAGCCCTCTAATAGGACAGGAATGCTTTGGGCTTGAATAGGTGTAGGTTGTGTATAGCCTTGTTCTTTTAAGGCAGATAGGATTTGAGGCTTAAGCCCCAATGAATCAAAGGTCATATTTTCTTTTTTGGCTGCTGTTAACTTAACGCAGCAGTACAAATGTAGGCTTTCTGTAGTCAGTGGAATTTTATTTTGCAAAAACAGGAGTTTTACTATTATTTTGCAGTGTAGAACAATTAATTATTAAGAAGATTCATCTTTAACTATGAATGCATTAAACATCACCATAAGTGCAAAGCTTTACAGTAAAAATCCCGATGAAACTGAGCTCGGAAAACGCATATTATCGAAGAGTATTGCATTAATGGATGAGCTAGGCTACGAGAATTTGACATTTAAAAAAGTAGCTCGAGAAATCACAAGTACAGAATCTGGAGTGTACCGCTATTTTCAGAATAAGCATCAGTTACTAACCTATCTAATCAACTGGTATTGGGGCTGGCTCGAGGTGAAAATGGCACAAGAATTCATGCTGCTAAACAGTCCCGAGGATAAACTGAAGCGAGCTATGGAGCTTTTAGTACTTCCTATGGAACAAGATGAACGCATTCCTCACGTTGATGAGCGAGCTTTGCAGCGCCTAGTAGTCGCAGAATACCCCAAGATCTACCTTACGAAAGATGTAGACCAGGAAAATAAAGAAGGCTACTTCTTGGGGTATAAACAGATCTGTGAGACCCTAAGTCAGCTCGCTTTACAAATTAATCCGGACTACCCGTATCCACATAGCCTTTTCGCGACTATAATAGAAGCTGCCCAAAGCCAACAATTTTTTGCTGAACACCTTCCACGACTCTCGGATTCTTCCGGCGGGCGGCAAGAAATTGTTCAATTCCTAATCGACATGACACTCAAATCATTGCGTAAATAATGACTAATAACTGTGGTTAATAGGTACGGAATTACTCAAAGTCAACCTTCGCACAAGCTCTTTTGCAAAAGCATTGATTCAACACGCTTAAACACAAAGCGAATTGGATAATAAGTGGGCTGAATGGCTGCAACTTTCTGAAGGATTCTAAGTCCGTAGCTCACCCTCAAATTTCGTTACATTGCATAGAGTTAACATGCACTGTAATGAACAAAACTTGGAATTGGTCGCTGACCGTCGCACTGGCTGGATTTTTATTCGGCTTTGACACTGTTGTTATTTCCGGTGCCAATGCCCCCATTAAGGAATTGTGGCAAACCTCAGCCTGGTTTCACGGCGTTTTCATCATGTCGATGGCGCTATGGGGGACTGTTTTGGGTTCTCTCGGAGGTGGTGTGCCTACGCGAGTTTGGGGTCGCAAGAAAACGCTGATTGCCGTTGGATTATTGTACCTCATTAGTGCAATCGGTTCAGCTTTCGCTCCGGATCCTTATCTCTTTTCATTCTTCCGATTTTTGGGTGGTATCGGTGTTGGCGCCTCTACTGTGGCCGCTCCAACTTACATTTCCGAAATCAGTTCCGCAAAAAATCGCGGGCGTTTAGTCGCGTTATACCAATTCAACATCGTCTTCGGAATTCTCATCGCATTCCTTTCTAATTATCTTCTCGACGGATTTGGAGGAACGAACGACTGGCGTTGGATGCTCGGAGTAGAAGCCCTGCCGGCCGCGTTCTATTGCGCGCTAATCTTTGGCATTCCTCAATCTCCCCGATGGCTGGCCGTTACGAAAGGTGACGATGAGCAAGCGTTACGAATATTGGAACGCATTTTAAACAGCTCTGATGCGGCCAAGAGTGAATTAACCGCAATAAAGAGCCACACTACAGGCAATTCAGTCAAAGACAGTGTGTTCAATAGCAAATTCAAGAAGCCATTACAATTGGCTTTTCTTCTTGCGTTTTTCAACCAATTAAGCGGAATCAATTTCATTCTCTACTATGCGCCCGTCATATTAGAAAATGCGGGGTTCGCAGCTTCAGACTCCCTACTCTCTTCCATTTCAATCGGAGGTACCAACCTGCTTTTCACTTTTGTAGGACTTTATCTTATTGATCGTATGGGACGCAAATCACTCATGTACATAGGTTCTGTGGGCTATATTATTTCATTACTTATGGTGGCCTATGGTTTCAAAACAGGGGCTTCAGCTGAATTCAACCTCTTCTTTATCCTCACCTTCATTGCCTCTCACGCTGTTGGGCAAGGTGCAGTCATATGGGTTTTTATCTCTGAGATTTTTCCGAACAGCGTAAGAGCAGCAGGCCAAGCATGGGGCACCGGAACCCACTGGGTATTCGCTGCTTTAATAACGATGCTCGGTGAAGTTGTCCTCGAAGCATTCCCTGGCTGGATTATTTTTGGATTTTTCGCCGTTTTCATGCTGTTGCAACTGCTCTTCACACATTTCATGATGCCAGAAACTAAGGGCGTTAGTTTGGAGGAACTGCAGGACCAATTAGCTTCAAAAGATGACTAAACTAATGAGTCACTAAAGAGACGAGGGCTTTTTATCGAACTTAGCAAAGTGCTCATTTATTTGAATGCAATCCCTTATACAAGAGTAATAGCGGTTCTAATTTCGCGGTATTGTCCGGGTGGCACCTCGATCCATGGAAAATCTGGGTGCCCCAGTCCCGTGACCGGCTCAACAGCAATAAAAGGTGCATTGGCAGGCCGAAAAATCTGCACTATAGGAGCTAGTTTTTTTATTTCAAGAGTATACTCATCATTACGGATGCGAGGATTATCACTATAGAAAAACGCCCCGTCTACTTCTTCTGCCCATTCATGACCGGCATATGGAATTTCCTCGCCGGGATAACTAAATTCATTTTTGATCAAACGTACGGTAGGTTCTGGGGTTAATCCCCAGTTTCGCTGTACCTTAAAATATGGATGCCAACCAATATGAAAAGGTAATACTTGTGTACCTGTATTTCTAACAATCGCTTTAAACGAAAATCCTTCCGCACCGAGTGCATAGTGTATTTCTAAATCGCAAGGAAAAGGATAGAACTCATAATGACCATCATACTTATAACGGCAGCATACGCCATTAGAATTAAGTTGGACATCAAACGTTTGATTGACAGTGAATCCATGCAATGCTGCGTGATGTTTTTCATCATTGATTGGCCAATGAAACTCTTGTCCGTTGTGCTCCATGATCGTTCCTGAAGCCATACGTACGGGAAATGGAAACAGCACAGCTCCTGCAGCCCAATCCCCTGCGTTGTGCTTAAAGTCATGAAGTAGCTCATGACCTTTAATTTTTAGCGCCAATAAAGAAGCGCCTTTACTTCTTACAGTAAAGGCGCCGTATTCATTTTCCATTCGAAGGGTATCAGCCATTGATTTCGCTTTTTTGATTATTCGTTCCTTCAGAGATTAATAAGGTAACTACTCCGAAAGCTCAAGAATGGCAAATACCATTATTACTTAGAATAGCACATTAATGATTGCTATTTTAGTGTGTAAACGGGAACGATGAGTGGTGCAGATCAATTTTCAACTCCCCATCGACTAACCTATATCCAAACGTGTATTCGACTTTTGCATCGTTACCGTCGGTATCTGTAAAGAAATAATTTCCCATGGCTAATGCTCTATTTTCTTCCAAGATTATTCCTGTATTTTCAAAACGCACCTTTGTCCAGGGTTGTATAGCGAAACCTTTATCTTCAATACATTTTCTATTATCACCTGCAATAAAATAGGACAACGCTTCTTCTTTTAAAGGTCTAAATTGTTCTATTTCACATTTTGTAGGCTTAAATAAAACCACTCCTAACCCAAAAGCGTAGCGGTCATTAAGAAAACTACTTGCAAATGCCTCGCATTCTGCCCTTTTGTCTTTTAATGATCCGATTTTAACTACTCCGTCCCCCCACTGCTGTTGGACTTTTAACACTTGTTCTTTTGTCACCATTTTAATCAACTTTTTAATAAGGCCGTAATCTAAGAAATGTGCTGAACTACCAAAACATTTTTATTTAAATGGTCTACGTAAGATGTAAGATTTAGGCTGGTAACGTTTTTGAGCCAATTTTAACAATCCCCTAAAAAACCAATTTTCTGAGTAGAAGGAAAAATAATTCTCCTCTGGTTCTGCTCCATAGGAACTTTTAATTTCAGTGGCCGTTCTTCCCAAACTCACTTTTTGATATCCGCCTTCAATACCCAATCGAATGACATAAAACATGGCATAACTATAGAAATCATTAGGTGAACTATCCGAAGAACCAAAGTGCATGGCACGCAAAAGTGTACCGTCTTCAACGATAGATAAAAATCCAATCAATCGATCTTCAAGAAAAAAGCCATGTATCTTAAAGGACGAACCAAAGCCTGCTTGATACAGCTCTAAAAGCCATCCTAAATTTTCAGGCATTGCTACTACTTTATCCGTAAGCGTTGTGGTTAATAATTGTGCTGCGGTTGAAAAATCATCTTCGTCCGGCATTAGTATGCGTTCTTCTAAAGCCATATTCGACTTCATCACTTTTTTCAAACGTGCCCTATATTTTTTTTTCATCTCCTGGGTATAGGACTCAAAAGAATTCCATCGAACTTCGACTGACATCATGGGATCTGCTTTGAAGGAAAACCAATTTTTGTTTTCATTCATGGACGCACTAGACACAGACAAAAGCAGTTTGACAGGCAAACGCATCTTTTTAATGGCGACGAGCGCACGATCGGATTGCTCTGGACTTAAAATCCAGAAACCTGGTAGCCATGGACTTCCAATCACTTGTAGGATTCCTTTACGAATCCAGCGGTTCAAAACAGCCAGTCTTCTTTGACGGGTATATTGCCCTGAACTACGATGCACTAGAGGCTGAGTTAATGGAAAAAGGAATCCATCTTCAAGCTCGATTAATCTTCCAGGTAGTTTGCCTGCAATTACATTTTCAGCGGTGGTCTGCATCTAATTAAAATATGCGATATTAGGGGTTAAGTCAAAAACCATGTTTACACCCAACGAGTTCCAAGTTCAATTGTTTGAAGAGATTTTCGGCTCGACTAAAGGTAAATCGAAAATCACCCAAGATCTCATGGGAGTATTAGGATGTTCACGTGCTTCACTTTATCGCAAGCGCACGGGTTCAACGCCTTTGACGGCAGATGAGCTCGTTAAATTAGCGAACCACTTCTCATTGAGTATTGATGCATTAAGAATCAATACGGAGGAAAATGCGCAAATCGTGGTTTGCACAACAATGCCGCCCATTATGCAATACAGCGATATTGATTTTTATCTTGAGAATACACGTAAAAACCTGGAGCTGGCTGTTCAACAACCCGATGCACAACTCTACTTTACGGCGAAAGAACTACCACTCTATCGCTATATGGATCAGCCGACGCTCAGTGCATTTAGGTACTACTTGTGGGTAATGGAGAACTTACGCCGACACCAACGTTTTGACCCTTCGGAAATCCCATCTGAATTGATTCAAAAAGGCGCCGAATTGACTAAACTAAGTCAGGGCATCAAAACAACAGAGTTCTGGACGGCCAGTGCATTTGACAATATCATAGGACAAATCAGTTATACTGAAGCCTCAGGACGAATTTCCAAACGCCTTTTAGCACAGTTAAAAGAAGAATTGTTAAATGTTGTTGATGTATTAGAGCGGAATATTTTGAATGAAAAATCCAATACAGGCGCCGCTTATCAGATGGTCTTGTGTCATTACTTGACGTTAAGTGACGG
>Ga0209602_1000016_pt1 | contig 125162 bp, 111 predicted proteins | sample COGITO_mtgs_1205_3_FD_184810 | JGI IMG/M metagenome (GOLD analysis project Ga0209602, IMG submission 184810) | Pelagic marine microbial communities from North Sea - COGITO_mtgs_120524 (SPAdes) (version 2) | ecosystem: Environmental > Aquatic > Marine > Epipelagic ...
TGCTGAAGAGTCATCCGATGCGAAGCCTGTTGCGCCTGACTTGACGATGCGTTTTTATGCTGAGGAAGAATTAGAGTTATTAAATACGACATGCCGAGGGTATTTATTATTCTTAGAGCAAGTCGGGGTGCTTGATGTCGCAACACGTGAGATCGTGATTGAGCGTGTGCTGGCATTAGATACCGATGAGATTGATTTAGAGCAATTGAAATGGATTGTGTTGATGGTGTTATTTTATCAACCAGGTCGTGAAGTGGCTTATGCATGGATGGAAGATTTAGTGTTTGAAGATATGGAAGCCGTTATTCATTAGCTTGAATATGTATCACATTTTTTGAGCGATACTGCCCGTTTATACGGGCAGCGCTGTATTAGGAATCGTCATTTTGGACATTGAAAAGATATGGTCAGTAAATTAGTTATTGTAGAGTCGCCAGCTAAGTGCAAAACGATCCAAAAGTATCTAGGCAAGGATACTGTGGTACTGGCATCTTATGGCCATGTTCGTGATTTACTGCCAAAAGAAGGTGCTGTTGATACGGCGAATGATTTTGCGATGAAGTATCAAGTAATAGATCGCAATAGTAAACATGTCGATGCGATTGCTAAAGCAATGCGAAAAGCAGATGTGCTCTATCTTGCGACGGATCCGGATAGAGAGGGAGAGGCGATTTCATGGCATTTGTACGAGTTGTTAAAAAAACGTGGCACGTTAAAAAATAAAGAAACACACCGAGTGGTTTTCCATGAGATTACCAAGCAGGCGGTGAATGAAGCAGTTGCTAACCCGCGCGGGTTATCAATGGATATGGTTAATGCACAACAAGCGCGGCGAGCATTAGATTATTTAGTGGGCTTTACATTATCTCCGTTGCTCTGGAAAAAAGTACGCCGTGGCTTATCAGCAGGCCGGGTACAAAGTCCTGCGTTAAGGATGATTGTTGAGCGTGAGCTAGAAATAGAAGCCTTTAAACCACAAGAGTATTGGACGATAGAAGCCGATGCTGCGTTTGATAAACAAGCATTTGAAGGCAAATTAACGCATTACAAAGGCGAGAAGCTATCCCAGTTTACGCTTAATAATGAGTCTGGCTCGGCAGAAGCGGTTGAGACCTTGAATAAGGCTGCAGACGGTAAGTTGCTCGTGACAAATGTCAGTAAGAAGCAACGCAAGCGTAATCCTGCGGCGCCGTTTACAACATCAACATTACAGCAAGAAGCGTCGCGTAAATTAGGTTTCGGTGCACAACGCACCATGAGTGTGGCGCAGCAGCTTTATGAAGGTGTGGATACCGGGGACGGTGCCGTGGGTTTGATTACCTACATGCGTACCGATTCGGTGTCACTTGCGACTGAGGCCGTCGAAGAACTACGTGGTTTTATTGCTGATAAGTATGGTGCGGCCGCGGTGCCAAAAACGCCACAAGTTTATAAAACCAAATCTAAAAATGCCCAAGAGGCGCATGAGGCCGTTCGTCCCACGTCTATTTTACGGACGCCGGAATCATTAAAGACGTATTTGCCGGCCGATCAACTCAAGTTATATACCTTAATTTGGCAGCGTACGATTGCCAGTCAGATGATCCATGCCACGATGAATACAGTGGCGGTTGATCTCGGCTGTGGTACGGGTAATACCTTCAGAGCAAATGGCTCAACGGTGGTTAATCCTGGTTTTATGAGTGTTTATCTTGAAGGTAAAGACGATTCGAAATCGGATAAAGATGAACGCCTTTTGCCGCCGATGGAAGTGGGTGACGTTGTTGACTTGAAAGCCATTCGTCCGGAACAGCATTTTACTGAGCCGCCACCGCGCTTTAGTGAAGCCAGTTTGGTACGAAGTCTTGAAGAGCGCGATATCGGTCGCCCTTCGACGTATGCCAGTATTATCTCTACCTTATTACAGCGTGAATATGTTGAGTTAGAGAAAAAACGTTTTCATCCCACAGATGTCGGTCGGGTTGTCGGTAAGTTTTTGGCAGAACATTTCGCTAAATATGTCGATTATGACTTTACGGCCAATTTAGAAGGTGATTTAGATGCCGTGTCACGCGGTGAAAAAGAATGGGTGCCGTTGCTTAGAAACTTCTGGGGACCATTTAAAGAACAGGTCGAAACCAAAGATAAAGAAGTTCAGCGTAGTGATGTGACGCAAGAGCTGTTGGATGAAGATTGTCCAAAATGTGGCAAAAAACTATCGAGTCGTTTAGGCCGTAGTGGCCGCTTTATCGGTTGTACTGCTTACCCTGAATGTGATTATACGCGCAATATAGATGGCGAAGAAACGACGGCTAGCGAGCCGGAAGTGGTCGAGGACCGGAAGTGTCCGAAATGTGAGTCTGATCTCTGGGTACGTACAGGTAAATACGGTAAGTTTATTGGCTGTAGTAGTTACCCTAAATGTAAGCATATTGAGTCATTAGAGCAACCAACGAATACGGGTGTCGATTGTCCGCAATGTAAAAAAGGCGAAATTCTAGTCCGGAAGTCGCGACGCGGTAAGATCTTTTATTCTTGCTCTGGTTATCCGGAATGTGATTATGCTTTGTGGAATGAACCCGTTAAAGAATCTTGCCCAGACTGTGTCTGGCCAATCTTGACGGTTAAAACGACGAAAAGTCGTGGTACTGAGAAAGTCTGTCCACAAAAAGGCTGTGGCTATACTGCAAAGGTTGAGTCTGACAGTTAGGCTTGTTTGGCCTGCTGGTTGAGGAACTTATCCAGCTGATCAGCGAAGGTTTTACGATCATTTTGGTTCATGGCTGGCGGTCCGCCGGTATCAACACCGCTTGAACGTAAAGTATCCATAAAGTCACGCATGGTGAGGCGGGCTTTGATATTGGCAGCTGTGTAGAGTTCGCCGCGCGGACTGAGTACGGTAGCCCCTTTTTCGATTGCTTCTGCAGCAAGCGGAATATCGCTACTGATCACTAAGTCACCTGATTCTAATCGTTTTACAATTTCATCATCAGCGACATCGAAGCCTTTGGTAACTTGATAGAGTGAAATATATTGCGAAGGTGGAATTCGCATAGCGTGATTTGCAATCAGCGTGGTTTGGATTTTCATCCGCTCCGCAGCCCTAAATAAAATGTCTTTAATGACAACGGGGCAAGCATCAGCATCGATCCATATTTTCATGATTTAATCTGCTTTTACCTGCTCGAAGCTCTGTGTTGCAATTACCATGGCTTGTTCTGTCGACGCGGCTAAGACATTGAAGTGACCCATTTTCCGGCCTGCTCGTGCTACTTGTTTGCCATAGAGGTGTAATTTATTGTTTGGCACCGACAATAATTGATACCAGTTAGGTTCCGTTGCCCCCCAGACATCGCCTAGAAGGTTGATCATGACAACCGGTGATGTGAGTTCACAATTACCGGATGGCAAATTGCAAAGCATGCGGACTTGTTGTTCGAATTGTGAGGTTTCGCAGGCATCAAGGGTGAAATGGCCAGAATTGTGAGGTCTTGGTGCGATTTCATTGGTGATGATGTTACCTTCTTTAGAGATAAAGAATTCAACTGCCATCGTACCAACGTAGTCTAATCCTTCAGCAATTTTATCTGCAATGTCGATGACCGCTTCAGCTTGTTGCTCATTAATCACGCTGGGAACTGTTGTGCTGTGTAAGATGCCATTGATGTGGACATTTTCCGCAATAGGGAAATTAGTAATATCGCCTAATTGACTACGCGCTAAGACAGTTGAGACTTCGCGTTCTAAATTAATGCGTTGTTCGAGCACGCATTCAGCTTGGTTTAAATCTGCAAAGGCTTGTTTTACATCTGCGAGGGTATGACAGACCACTTGACCTTTTCCGTCGTAACCGAAGTTGGCGACTTTTAAGATACCTGGCAGTGTGATGTTAGCCATTACTTTATCAAGATCCGCTTCTGAGCGAATGGCAAGGAAAGGGGCAACAGCGATACCGAGTGACGCGATGAACTCTTTTTCAACGATGCGGTTTTGTGTTTTTGCTAATGCAGCGGATGAGGGATGAACGACTGTTTTTGATTCTAAAAAAGCGAGTGTGGTGGCAGGAATATTTTCGAATTCGGTGGTAATGGCATCACAGGCAGCCGCTAAGGTATTTAAGGCCGTTTCATCATCATATTTGGCGCAGATATGCTGGTCAGCAATAATGCCTGCAGGACTATTAGTATCAGGGTCTAGTACTACGACCTTATAACCCATTGTTTGTGCTGCTGTTGTGAACATGCGACCTAATTGGCCACCACCAAGCATACCGAGAGTTGCGCCGGGGAGAATCATAGTCGAACTTACCTTTTTACTGTGGTGGAAGGGTCATATCCAACACACTTTGGTGTTGGTCTAATCTGAATTGATCTAGTTTTTTTGAGAGGACGTTATCGTTGATTGCAAGTTGTGCAATAGCGAATAAGGCAGCATTGGCAGCGCCCGCTTCACCAATAGCAAATGTGGCAACTGGAATACCTTTAGGCATTTGGACAATTGATAATAAGGAGTCTTGCCCTTTCAAATATTTGGATGGTACCGGAACGCCAAGTACCGGAATGGTTGTGTTGGCGGCTAGCATGCCGGGTAAATGCGCTGCGCCGCCGGCACCGGCAATAATGCAGTTTAGGCCTTTTTCTTGAGCTGTGAGCGCATATTCGGCCAGCAAATCAGGTGTACGGTGTGCTGAAACGACTTTGGTTTCGTAAGAAATACCAAAGGCTTCAAGTTGCTCGACCGCTTTTTGCATAACAGGCCAATCACTGTTACTTCCCATAACAACGCCAACAACAGGCTTATCCATATTTGTTCCACACTTTTTGAAAGAACCGGTTATTTTAGCTATTTTATTGAAATTAGGGAAATTTGTGCTAATTATGGCCATTTCCACTAGTGACTAAATGATTGAACAGGGCCTAATAAACAGCTATAATAGGCGGTCCATTTTGCCGTCTTTTTATTATGAAAGACAGTGTTTCTCCATTATATCTAGGTCGCGAGAAACCAGGCATTAACGCAACGTTGAAGGTGACGGACGTGAGTCAGCCAACTGAATTAACACAAGGCCTGTATCGGCCAGAATTTGAAAAAGATAACTGCGGTTTCGGTCTGATTGCTCAGATGGATAATAAACCGAGTCATTGGCTTATTGAAACAGCGATCGAAGCGTTGGGTAACTTAACCCACCGTGGCGCGATTGGTGCTGATGGTAAGACCGGGGACGGTTGTGGTCTTTTAATGAAAAAGCCCGATGGCTTTTTCCGTGCCGTAGCTGATGAGCTTGGTTTCACGCTGTCTGATTATTATGCCGTGGGTATGGTGTTTTTGTCACAAGATGCGGCACAAGCGAAAACTAACCAAGCGGTTGTCACTAAGCAGCTAGTCGGTCAAGGTCTTGATGTGCAGGGCTGGCGTGATGTGCCTGTTGATTCTGAAACGGCATGTGGTGAGCAAGCGATGCGCTCGCTACCGATTATGCGTCAAGTATTTGTCAATGCGCCTGCGGATATGGATGAGGCTGCATTTGAGCGCCATCTTTATATTGCGCGCCGGTTGGCAGAAAAATCAGTTAACGATGATGCGTTTTATATTCCAAGTTTATCGTCACATGTGGTGTCTTATAAAGGCTTGGTGATGCCTGCTTATTTGCCGGCTTTCTATACTGATCTGAAAGACAGGCGGATGGAAACGGCAATTTGTGTTTTTCATCAACGCTTTTCTACCAATACCTTACCGCAATGGCGCTTAGCACAACCTTTCCGTTACCTTGCTCACAATGGTGAAATTAATACTGTGCAAGGTAACCGTAACTGGGCTTTGGCTCGTGGTGCAAAATTTGCGACCTCATTAATCGACAATATGGACGATATTCGCCCATTAGTGGGATTAACCGGGTCTGATTCTTCGAGTATGGATAATATGCTCGAAGCTTTATTGGCGGGTGGAGTGAGTCTATTCCGTGCAATGCGTTTGTTAGTCCCGCCGGCATGGCAGAACGATCACACTATGGATGCTGACTTAAAAGCATTTTATAATTACAACTCGATGCATATGGAGCCTTGGGATGGACCAGCGGGTGTGGTCTTAACCGATGGCCGTTACGCAGCGTGTTCCTTGGATCGCAATGGCTTACGTCCGGCACGTTATATCATCACTAAAGATCGTCATATTACTTTGGCCTCAGAGGTCGGTGTGTATGGTTATAAGCCCGAAGATGTAGTGGCGAAAGGCCGTTTAAAACCGGGTCAGATGTTAGCAGTTGATACGTCAACGGGTGAATTGTTATTGCCTGAAGATATTAACGATGACCTGAAAAAAGCGCAGCCATATCGTACTTGGATAGAAGAGAATCTACAGCGCTTGCAGGACAAGGCTGAAGACGAAATACCACCTGCGATAGTAGAACAAGAATTTGCGACGTTGGAAAAATTATTCCAAGTGTCCTTTGAAGAGCGCGATCAAGTGATTCGCGTGTTAGCCGAAGTGGGTCAAGAAGCGACGGGCTCAATGGGTGATGACACGCCTTTCCCTGTGTTGTCTCAACGCGAACGTTCTTTGTTTGATTATTTCCGTCAACAGTTTGCTCAAGTGACCAATCCACCGATTGACTCTCTGCGTGAAAGTATTGTGATGTCATTGGAGACGTGCTTCGGTAAAGAACATAATTTATTTGAAGAAGGTGTCGATCACGCGAAACGCGTTGTGGTTGATTCACCGATTTTATCGACCAGCCGTTTTAACCAGTTATTAGCATTGGCTAAAGATGATCAGGATTATAAAACGACGACATTGTCATTACATTTCGATCCAGCGACAGGTTTAGAAGCGGCGATTGATGCGATCACAGATAAAGCAGAACAAGCCGTTCGTGATGGTAGCGTTATTTTATTGTTAACCGATAAAAATGCCACAGCAGATTGTTTGCCTGTTCATGCCTTATTAGCAACGGGTGCGGTGCATCATCGGTTAATTAAAGCGGGCTTGCGGTGTGATGCCAATATTGTGGTTGAAACGGCAACGGCACGTGATTCACATCATTGTGCTGTTCTATTGGGTTACGGTGCTACGGCAATCTATCCTTATTTAGCCTATGCGTGTCTTAATGATTTGATTAATACTGGTGAAATTCAGAATATGAATTATGCTGAAGTATGTACTCACTATCGGAAAGGCATCAACAAAGGTCTATACAAAATTACTTCTAAGATGGGTATCTCGACGATTGCAAGTTATCGTGGTGCACAGCTTTATGAAATTGTTGGCTTGAATGAAGCCGTAGTTGATAAATGCTTTGTGGCAACAACGAGCCGGATTAGTGGTACAGGCTATGAAGAGTTACAAGCGGATCAGCAAACTTTGTCTGATAAGGCTTGGAATAATCGTAAGAAGCGTGAACAAGGTGGCTTATTAAAGTTTGTTCATGGTGGTGAATACCATGCTTATAATCCCGATGTCATTGGCGAGTTGCATAAAGCAGTGCAAGGTGGGAGTTATGAAGATTACAAATCTTACGCGACATTGGTTAATGAGCGTCCAGTCGCTGTATTACGCGATTTATTAGCCTTAAAATTAGCCGATGAGCCTTTACCATTAGATAAAGTTGAAAGCATTGGCGCTATCTTAAAACGCTTTGATAGTGCGGGTATGTCACTAGGCGCATTATCACCAGAAGCCCATGAGGCTTTGGCTGTGGGCATGAACCGCTTAGGTGGCCGTTCTAATTCGGGTGAAGGTGGTGAAGATCCTGTGCGCTTTGGTACTGAGAAAGTATCAAAAATTAAGCAAGTTGCTTCAGGTCGTTTTGGTGTCACGCCGCATTACTTGGTTAATGCTGAAGTGTTGCAAATTAAAGTGGCGCAAGGGGCAAAACCAGGTGAGGGAGGCCAATTACCGGGTGGTAAAGTGAATCAAATGATTGCGACTTTACGCCATTCGGTACCGGGCGTGACGTTGATTTCGCCGCCGCCACATCATGATATTTACTCTATTGAAGATTTAGCTCAGCTGATCTTTGATTTGAAACAGGTTAATCCGACAGCATTGGTATCTGTGAAATTGGTGTCAGAAGCTGGTGTGGGTACGATTGCAGCAGGTGTAGCGAAAGCCTATGCCGATTTAATCACGATTTCGGGTTATGACGGTGGTACAGGTGCGAGCCCATTAACGTCAGTGAAATATGCTGGTGGCCCATGGGAATTAGGGTTGTCGGAAGCGCATCAGACATTACGGATGAATGATCTGCGTGACAAAGTGCGTTTGCAAACAGATGGTGGCCTAAAAACAGGATTAGATGTTGTTAAAGCGGCGATTTTAGGTGCAGAAAGCTTTGGTTTTGGTACCGGACCGATGGTGGCACTAGGCTGTAAATTCCTGCGTATTTGTCATTTGAATAACTGTGCGACCGGTGTTGCAACTCAGAATGAGACATTGCGCTCGAAGCATTTTATTGGCCTGCCTCAGATGGTGATGAATTATTTCCAATTTGTTGCACGTGAAACACAAGAGTGGTTGGCGGCGTTAGGTGTTGAAAGTCTTGAGGCTTTAATTGGCCGTACAGATTTATTAGCGGTTTTGTCAGGAACGACAGATAAGCAGCGTAAGTTAGATTTGAAACCACTGTTATCAACCGCAGGTATTGCTGCTGATAAACCGCAATTCTGCGTTGAGCCACATAATGTACCTTATGATAAGGGCGAATTGGCTGAGCAAATGGTTGCCGATATGCAAACGGCGATTGAAACGAAGGCAGGCGGCTTCTTTAGCTATGATATTCGTAATATTAATCGGTCGATTGGTGCGCGTATTTCAGGTGAGATTGCCCGGCATCACGGCAATTATGGTATGAATGAAATGCCAATCCGTGTGCAGTTAACGGGTTCTGCAGGTCAGAGTTTCGGTGTGTGGAATGCTGGTGGTCTTGAAATGCGACTTGAAGGTGACGCCAATGATTATGTTGGTAAAGGCATGGCTGATGGTAAGTTATCGATTTATCCTTCACCAGAAAGCGAGTTTGCAACCCAAGAAGCCAGTATTATGGGTAATACTTGTTTATATGGTGCAACGGGCGGTGCTTTGTATGCGGCGGGTATGGCTGGCGAACGCTTTGCTGTCCGTAATTCGGGTGCGATTGCTGTTGTAGAAGGCGTTGGTGACCACGGTTGTGAGTATATGACCAGTGGTGTCGTGACGGTGTTGGGTGAGACAGGACTGAATTTCGGTGCGGGTATGACTGGTGGTTTTGCGTATGTCTTAGATCTCGATAATACCTTTACTGAACGTTACAACACCGAGCTAATCGAGTTAGTCCGTATTGACGGAGATAGCCAAGCGCACTCCGGCCATGCACTTTATTTGAAAGCGATGATTGAAGATCATGTTCGTGAAACAAACAGTGTTTGGGGCAACCAAATCTTAGATATGTTTGAGCAGCGCCTGAAACAATTCTGGTTGGTGAAGCCGAAAGCAGCGGCAGTGGATGGTTTAATCGAGTTAGTGAATAAACGTAAAGCGAAAGCGGCTTAGGTTTAATCCAGAGAAATAATAGAAATTATGGCTAAAAATACTTTTCAATTTTTAGAGGTCGGCCGAGTCGACCCTAAGAAACTAGATGCTGCGGAGCGTGTTAAGCGTGCGGGCGAGATTTATGGCAACTTCGATAAAGACGGTGCGGCTGAACAGTCGGATCGTTGTCTCGAGTGTGGTAATCCTTATTGTGAATGGAAGTGCCCAGTCCATAACTATATCCCGAACTGGTTGAAACTGGTCAGTGAGGGCAATATAGAGCAAGCGGCAGAACTGGCACATCAAACGAATACGTTGCCTGAAATTTGTGGCCGTGTTTGCCCGCAAGATCGTTTATGCGAAGGTGCTTGCACACTGAATGATGGTTTTGGTGCGGTGACAATTGGCTCAGTTGAAAAATACATTACGGACACGGCATTGTCACAAGGCTGGCGGCCTGATATGTCTAAAGTCGTGTCAACGGGAAAACGCGTTGCCGTCATTGGTGCTGGTCCAGCAGGACTAGGCTGTGCTGACGTATTGGTACGTAATGGTGTTCAAGCTGTTGTGTATGACAAAAATCCAGAAGTAGGTGGCTTGTTAACCTTTGGTATTCCTGAATTTAAGCTTGAAAAAGAAGTGGTCAAGCGTCGCCGTGAAGTATTAGAAGGTATGGGCGTAGAGTTTGTCTTGAATACAGACATTGGTACAGATATACAATTTGAACAGTTGCTCGAAGAGTATGATGCCGTTTTCTTAGGCATGGGGACTTACACTTATATGAAAGGAGGCTTCCCGGGCGAAGATAAAGTAGGGGTTTACGAAGCTTTGCCTTATCTTGTGGCCAATAATAAGCAGCAACTTGAATTAGATTCGCCTGATTATGTCGATTTGGCTGGCCAAAAAGTGATTGTATTAGGTGGTGGTGATACCGCAATGGATTGTAATCGTACTGCGATTCGTCAAGGTGCCGATTCAGTGCAATGTGCCTATCGCCGTGATGAAGAAAATATGCCGGGTTCACGCCGTGAAGTAAATAATGCGCGCGAAGAAGGCGTTGAATTCCTCTGGAATCGTCAACCTATCGAAGTGGTCGGCAATGGTAAAGTTGAAGGGATTAAAGTGGTTACTACGGCGTTAGGCGAGCCTGATGAACGTGGTCGTCGCAGTCCGCAAGCCGTGCCTGGTAGTGAAGAAATTATCGCTGCTGATGCAGTTGTCATTGCTTTTGGTTTCCGTCCAAGTCCAGCACCTTGGTTTAGTGATTATGGCGTTGAAATCGATGATGGTGGTCGTGTTGTTGCGCCTGAAGAAGCATCGGAAGGAACCTGTGTGTTCCAAACGACTAATCCTAAAATCTTTGCGGGTGGTGATATGGTCCGTGGCTCTGATTTGGTTGTGACTGCCGTATGGGAAGGTCGCCAAGCAGCAGAAGGGATTTTGGATTACTTAGCTGTTTAAAATAGCAAGGTATTGTTGAAACGCTCATAATCAATTTGAAAGGTCTCTCATCTGTGTCTGAATTAAAAAACGATCGTTATCTGCGTGCTTTATTACGTCAGCCTGTTGATAAAACGCCAGTCTGGGTGATGCGTCAAGCAGGCCGCTACTTGCCGGAGTATCGTGAGGTGCGAGCAAAAGCGGGCGATTTCATGACTTTGTGCAGCACGCCGGATTTGGCTTGCGAAGTGACGATGCAGCCATTACGTCGCTATGACTTAGATGCGGCGATTATCTTTTCTGATATTTTGACGATTCCTGACGCAATGGGCTTAGGCTTACATTTCGTTGCTGGCGAAGGTCCTAAATTTAATCATGTTATTCGATCTAGCGCTGATATTGCTAAATTGGGCGTGCCAGATATGGAAGACAATTTAGGCTATGTGATGGATGCTATTCGCGTCACCCGCCGTGAGATTGATGGCAAAGTGCCTTTGATTGGTTTTAGTGGTAGCCCTTGGACTTTAGCGTGTTATATGGTTGAAGGTGGATCGAGCAAAGATTTTGCTAAGGTTAAGGGCATGATGTTTGATGCACCTGAACAAATGCATGCTTTACTGGCGGTATTGGCGAAATCGGTTATTGCCTATTTAAATGCTCAAATAGCAGCGGGTGCACAATCGATCATGTTGTTTGACACTTGGGGTGGGGCATTAAGCCAAAGTAATTATCAACAGTTTTCATTAGCGTATATGCAGCAAATCGTCGAAGGCCTGACCCGAGAAAACGAAGGCCGAAAAGTACCGGTCACCCTGTTTACTAAGGGTGGTGGCCAATGGTTAGAGATGATGGCTGATACCGGCGTCGATGGCGTTGGTTTAGATTGGACGACAGATATCACAGCGGCACGTCAACGTATCGGTGAGAAAGTGACGTTGCAAGGGAATATGGATCCTTGCGTACTATATGCTTCGCCTGATCGCGTCGAGCAAGAAGTCGCGAGCGTTTTGGCGGGCTTTGGTCAAGGCCAGACAGGTCATGTCTTCAATTTAGGTCACGGTATTCACCCGACTATTGCGCCAGAGAATATGGCGAGATTGGTTGATTCTGTCCACCGGTTGAGTGAGCCATACCACCAACAAAGCCAGAGTTAGTGCTGATAAGCCAGAGAGATAAAGTCTGGCTGGGCTTTGGCTTAGCCGTTGGCGGAACATTACTGTTCTCAGTTAAATCTATTCTCATTAAGTTGCTTTATCAGCAAGGGTTTGGAAGCTGACGCGGTGTTAGTGCTTAGAATGTTCATTGCTTTGCCGATATACATCGCCATTCTTATTCTATCTCTTAAAAAGACCGGGATTAGGACGGTCTTAACGACGTCGACACTTGGCTTAACATTCATTGCTGGTTTTTTGGGTTATTACTTAGCTTCATTGCTTGATTTAATGGGGCTTGAACTCATTACAGCCCAATTAGAACGCCTGACTTTGTTTAGCTACCCTTTGTTGGTTTCGCTTATCGGTGTTATTTTCTTAAAAGAGCAGTTAGGCATGAGGCTTATTTTTGCTTTAGGGGCCTGTTACCTTGGTTTAACATTGGTGATGTTACAAGAAGAGTTGTTATTAGGTAGTCAGGTTGGGCAGGGTGTGACCTTAGTGTTGTTTTCAGCTTTGGCATTCGCTATTTATCTTTCTATGAGTAAACCTTTGATCGGGCGACTAGGCAGCGTGCTGTTCACTAGTTTAGCAATGAGTATTTCTAGCTTACTGGTATTTAGTCATGGCTTTGTGACGTTAGAATTGGTTGATTTGAATATCACATCGGTCGCTTTGTTCTGGTTGGCTTTACTCGCCGTTTTTAGTACGGTTATTCCCAGTTTTATGATCAGTGCTGCGATTGGCCGAATTGGGGCTGTTCAAGCCAGTGCTGTTGGCATGCTTGGGCCAGTCTTTACGATTGCATTAGCGGTTTATATTTTAGATGAGCCATTTACATTGAGGATCGGTATCGGGGCTTTATTGGTATTGATAGGAGTTGGTAGTTTGCAGTTCAAGCGTTGGTATAGAAGGTCTTGGTGAGGATGTTTTAGATGGAATGGCATAAAACAACTCTGACCCCTTTGTTTGTGGCGGGGAAGATACTGCTTGTTTGACAACTTTCGTTAACTTTTGTTCTTTACCTTTTAGATCAGATTAGGCTATCCTTACGGGTCTTTTATAAATAGGGCTCTACTCCGTGTTTAAATACGCTGCTGATCGTCTGCCTGTCACAATTATACTTTTGTTTAGTGTGCTCGACTTTAGTTTGTATTTCCTAGTTGAGAACGCCTGGTTATTAGCTGCTTTTTGGTTCGTGATGATCATACCCAAAGGTAAAATATGTGCGTGGAACCACCATCACCAACACACGTTGACGTTTAAACAAAAGGGATTGAATCGATTACTAGAGCTGTTCTATGCTTTGCATACTGGTATCACCACGAATTTATGGATGCTACACCACGTCTTGGGGCATCATCAGAATTATATGGATCAAAGCAAGGATGAGAGTCGTTGGCGGCATAATTCTGGAAAAATGATGGGTGAAATTGAATATACGCTGATCGTGGCTGGGACCGCTTATCTCCGCGGGTTTAAAGTGGGAGCGCGTTTTCCTAAGTTACAAAAAATATTCATGTTTTATACGGCAATTGTATTTTCTGTCGTGGCAGTGTTGACCTATTTTAATCCGATAGCTGCGCTGTTCTTATTTATTTTACCGATGATTATAGGTTTATTACTGACTGCTTGGGCGACATATGAGCATCACTCAGGTTTGGATACCGATAATGAGTTTGAGGCGTCAAGAAACAATTTGAACCGGTTCTACAATATAATGACAGGTAATTTGGGTTACCATACTGCACACCATCATGAGCAAGGCGTGCATTGGTCGTTGTTACCGGAGCTGCATGAGCAAATCAAACATAAAATACCGACACATTTGATTAAAAATGCGGTGCTCTAATTAAAGGGGCCGGAGCGCTTAAAGATCAATTTCTGTGGTGCTAAGCTGTAGATCCATTTATTTATCTTGTTAGATTGAGGCATGCCTCGTAAGCCACGTTTTGTTATTCCTGGTATTCCCCTGCATATTGTCCAGTGTGGACATAATCGCTCTGCTGTTTTTTTCGAAGATGAAGACTACTTAGCCTATTTAGGCTGGCTTAAACAAGCATCAAGTCGGTACCGGTGTCATGTCCATGCTTATGTGTTGATGACGAATCATATTCATATTTTAGCAACGCCAGAAGATAATGACGGTGTGACTCAGATGATGCAGTATGTGGGTCGTTATTATGTGTCTTACATTAATCAGAAGTATGGCCGCAGCGGTTCGCTGTGGGAAGGGCGCTATAAGGCTAGTTTGGTACAAGAAGAGGCTTATTTGCTACGATGCATGCGCTATATTGAATCGAACCCTGTTCGTGCCGGCAAGGTGGCTAGCCCGCTTGATTATCGGTGGTCGAGCCATCACCGTAATGCCAACGGGATAGGCATGCGAGATGATTTTTTAAGTCCGCATATTATTTACCAAGATTTAGGTGCTGATAGGGGTTTGCGACAAGCGGCTTATTTGGCTTTTTTTGATTCGGAAGAGTCTGCTGAGGTGTTGAGGCAAATTAATGCGTGTTGGCAGACTGTTGCACCACTGGGCGATGCTCGGTTTAAGTCGGAGGTTGAATCTATCTTGGGGCAAAAAGTGGGCTATAGCCGGCGTGGTCGGCCAGTAAAAATTAGAAAGAGCTCTACCACTGCTTAAGTGACTTTAGCTTGGCACTCATTTTATGGAAGAATTTGTGCTTTTTACTGGCTGCCTCGCTGGCGAGGAAATTTACTTGGATGGCGTTCCGCGTGCCTTCAAATGAAGGGTAACCGTGCCAGCAATTATCGGTGACTTTAAAGGCGATCATACAGCCGGCAGTGGGGTTAACTTCTTCGGCAATGTCATTCATATCGTCACTGTTGAGAATGCGCAATTTGCCGGTTTCTGCTGACCAACCATCATTGAAGTAGATCAGGATGGTGAGGAGTTTGGTCTTTGAATCGGTATGAACACGGCCATCTTTATTGCGAGAGAAGCCACGGTAGGTGAGCATGATCGGTGCATCGATAACATCAACATCAAATTTTTCGGATAAGGCTTGGCGGAAGCCTGCTGAGTCAAGCGATTGATGGAGGGCATCGTAGTTATCGCTAAGATCAAGGTCTTCTTTGTTAAAGCTGCCGCCACGCGTGATAGTTGGAAACTCTTGGACAAGTTGAGGGAGTTTTTCATCCAGCATCGATTGCATTACGGTGAAGTAAGGAAAAGGTGCTGTTTTTAGCGGTGCTTTGTTGATTGAGTCGATATTTATCATAGCGTTTTGATGTTGTGTTGGTCGTTTATGGCCTCAGTTTACGCTTTTCTGCATTGACTGACATTATTCTTTTATTGTTTTGGCTTCTTTGAGAATCTGCTTGGCGAAGCGTTTGACTTGTAGATCGTATAAGGCCAGTTGGCCACCCGTCCTGATGGCGGCTGAGGCTAGGCTACCGATGACCATTAACAACACGACGACAATCCCCCAGGCTAGGAAGTAGGTGACTTTCAGGGCTGGAGTTGTTTTGTTTGATGTTGTGCTGGCTTCAGGCTTAAGTTGTTTGGGTATTGCCTTACCGACAGTGATGGCTGTGAGGACGGCGTCGAGGTTGGAGCCATGCTCTATGGCATCGGCAAAACGTTCTATGCGTTGTGGTTCTTCGTAGAGGAGCCAAGCTTCTAAAATAACTTTGATACCGACATAGAGGCCGACGAGTAGGACAATTAGGCCGAGGAATCTGACAATAATGGAGAGTATATCGGTGGTGTTTGAGTTGTCCATTGTTAACCCTATTTATGACGTTAGGCTGTAATGCACTCACATTAACATATGAATAAAAAAGGGCAGCTCATAAGAACTGCCCTTTTTGTTAGTTTAAAATGTAACGGACTTGACTATCTATCTGTGAACTCTGGGTAAGCTTCCATACCACATTCACTTAAATCAACACCGGCGTACTCTTCTTCTTCTGAGACGCGGATACCCATCACCATTTTTAACACGGCCCAGACGATAAAGCTTGTCACGAACACCCATACAAAGATGGTTGCAGCACCGACTAATTGGCCTGTGAAGCTGGCATCGCTGTTAGTGAGAGGTACCGCTAATAGACCCCATAAACCGACAACGCCGTGGACAGAGATAGCACCGACCGGATCATCCAGTTTGAATTTATCCATCATGACAATTGAGATGACCACTAAGGCGCCACCGACACCCCCAATTAATGTTGCGTAAAGTGGTGTGGGTGTATCAGGGCCGGCAGTAATGGCAACAAGACCGGCTAAAGCACCATTCAAAATCATCGTTAAGTCTGCTTTACCAAATAGCATTTTAGCCATTAGCAAGGCGGCAATAACACCACCGGCTGCTGCGGCATTGGTATTTAAGAACACCATGGCAACAGCGTTGGCACTAGCCATATCACCCAGTTTTAATACCGAACCACCATTAAAGCCGAACCAACCCATCCATAAGATGAAGGTACCAAGTGTCGCTAAAGGTAAGTTAGCACCTGGAATCGGTTTGACTTCGCCGTTAGCACCATATTTGCCTTTACGTGCACCTAATAAGATGACACCTGCGAGTGCTGCGGTTGCACCGGCCATATGGACGATACCTGAGCCTGCAAAATCAATGAAACCAAAGTCATCACCTAATGAATATAGGCCAAATACAGATTCACCACCCCAAGTCCAAGCACCTTCCATTGGGTAAATGAATGCTGTCATAGCTACTGCAAAAAAGGCAAATGCTGATAATTTCATACGCTCAGCTACGGCACCAGAAACAATCGACATCGCAGTTGCAACAAAAACAACCTGGAAGAAGAAATCAGATGCGCTTGAGTAAACAGAGCCACCTTCAAAACCGGCTTCTGCAGAAGCGGCTAATGCGTCAGCAACTAATGTTTCACCACCGCCGATACCATCAAGGAAAAGTCCGCCGCCGTACATAATGTCGTAACCGACAACTAAATAAGCGGTACATGCGATGGCGAAAAGCATCACATTTTTTGTTAAAATTTCTGTCGTGTTTTTAGCACGAACAAGGCCGGCTTCTAGCATGGCGAAGCCTGCTGCCATCCACATGACTAAGGCGCCACACACTAGAAAATAGAATGTGTCCATCGCATATTGGAGTTGGAAAATTTGATCTTCCATGGGTGCTTCTCCTCTAAATTAAATTGCTTCGGGCCCGGTTTCGCCTGTGCGAATCCGAATCACTTGCTCAAGGGGGTAAACGAAAATCTTGCCGTCACCGATTTTGCCTGTGTTAGCGCCTTTTATCATTGCTTCGATAACTTGCTCTACAACATCATCATCGACTGCGGTTTCGAGCTTAAGTTTGGGTAAAAAATCAACGACATATTCTGCGCCGCGATACAGTTCTGTGTGCCCTTTTTGACGGCCGAAACCTTTGACTTCGGACACGGTTAAACCCTGTACACCGATTCCTGATAAAGCTTCACGGACATCGTCCAGTTTGAAGGGCTTTATTATTGCCACAACTTGTTTCATAAAATATTCCTTCTAAAAAATGGTCGCCTAAGCCTTTCAGTGAGGCGGCCGTATTATTATTCGGCAATTACAAAGATTTTGAGATTGTGAAGATTAAGCGACCGTCGGCAAGGCTCTTACCATAAAGGTCCTCACCGTCACTATCGGTATCGGTGTAAGTTAAGTCGAGACCAAAACCAACAAGTTCGGTAGAAAGGCCAACACGATAATCAGTTGGAGAGTCGACACCTGACATGTCGTAATCGTAATAGCCATAACCTGCGCTCAGTGCAACGCCCTTGGGCAGATCATAATCAAAACCTAATGAGTAATAAGTAGCGCTGTCGCTATGAAAAGAAGAATTACTGGTATGTGCTACGTTTGCGCTGAAGAAGCTATAACTAAGAGAGGCGTACGCTTCGTTATAGCCATAATCTTCACCAGGGTAAATGTAACGTAATAGCCCGACATCGTAACCAACACCGGTATTACCAATTTCGCTGGCATAGCCAGCGTAAATATCTATTTCGATGCTTGCATCATCACCATAATCTACATTTGAAGCCCATGTCCCTGCATAGAAACCACTTGAATGGCCGTAATCAAAGCTGCCTGAAATGGCGGGTTTGCTATCGGTTTGGCTGTAACCACGCCAGACGTAATCAGATGTTAAGGCGACGCTGGCGCTTGTTGAATGTTGTCCATCTTCACTTTCCCAGGCCATTACTGATGAGGTGGCCATTAATGTACTGGCTGTGAGACACAGCGCTGAGAGTTTTTTCATTTTCATTTTTCCATCTCCTAGAGAATATAAATTTAACGTTTGAATGCACTGGGCTACTGGGTAGCGGCTAAGTAGATTCAGACTGATTTCTTTATTGCAGGATGTGGGCCAAAGTTGTAAATATGTTTATTAACAGTGTGTTATGTTGATTTTGGTGGGGGGTTTAAGTGGTTGTATGGGCGATGCTGGTGCAAGGAAATAGCGGGGTGCGCTATAAAGGTGCAGGTGAGTTTAGCCCTTTGATCGGACGATGTGGGAATTGTTTTGGGGGATGTTTAGTGCTTGATGGGGAATGGCGATAATGAAAAAAAAGGGCCAGCTATCTTTCGATAGCTGGCCCTTTTTTAAAACTTGATTGTGACTGAATTTATTACAAAGATTTAGAAATAGTCAGTACAAATCTGCTGTCAGCTTTGTTATCTGAGCCAGCATTATTGTTTTCAGTGGCATCTTTACCTTCTTTAAGTGTTTCGTAATATGTGACATCCCAGTTGAAACCAGCGAAGTCTTTAGAAACACCAATGCCATAGTCTTGAAGAGGGTTGTCTATGTTATTTGGTGTTGTACCAAAGACATTATCGATATCATCGAAGTCATAGAATGCGTAACCTGCATGTAGGTGCGCGCCCATGGGTAAATCATGGTTGAAAGTAAACAGGTAGTGAGTAGCTTGCTCGTCAGAACCACCAAAGTCTTCTGTATGAGAAACTTTTATGCCGAAGTGACTGTAGCTTAGTGCTGCATAATATTCATTCCAGTCGATACTTTCAGTACCCGGGAAGAAGTAGCGCATCGCACCAACATCATAGCCAATACCTGTATCGCCGATTTCATTGGCATAACCAAAGTAACCATCAATTTCAATATGCGCGTTGTTACCGCGGCCATCAGCATTTCCAAGATCTACATTTGAAGCCCAAGCGCCTGCATAAAAACCGCTAGCGTGGTTAACATCAAAGCTACCAGAAATAGCTGGCTCATTATCAGTTTGTGAGCTACCACGCCACATGTAGTCTGTAGAAAGTGCAACGCTTGCACTAGTGCTAAATTGGCCGTCATCACTTTCCCAAGCCATTGCAGGTGCTGCTGTTAATACGCTGGCTGCTAGGCACAGTGCTGAAAGTTGTTTTAATTTCATGTTTCTCGTCTCCTGGAAGTATTAAATAAAATGTTTGACTGCAGTTAATGTTGCAAACTGACAATGGTGTTGATTTAGGTTGTTAGTATTGAAATTGTCTTTATTAATTGCAGTTAAAACAAGACAATATGTCACGACTCTAACCACAATTAAGACTATGAGCCAGTGTTTGTGGCTTCAATTTGAGAAAAATGTCTGTTTTTTCCACATTTTGAGAATGTTGTGTGATTTGTCCAACAACTGACCAGTTGCTTTTTCCTTGGCCGCTTCAGATACCTTGGTGCGGCTTTGATGTGGCCAATAAAAAAGCCGCCTATCTTTCGATAGGCGGCTTTCATTACAGCTATTTATAATGTTTTATTATTATAAAGACTTAGAAATAGTCAGTACAAATCTGCTGTCAGCTTTGTTATCTGAGCCAGCATTATTGTTTTCAGTGGCATCTTTACCTTCTTTAAGCGTTTCGTAATATGTGACATCCCAGTTGAAACCAGCGAAGTCTTTAGAAACACCAACACCGAAATCTTGAAGTGGGTTATCAATGTTATTTGGTGTTGTACCAAAGACGTCATCAATATCATCAAAATCATAGAAGGCATAGCCAGCATGAAAATGAGCACCCATTGGTAATGCATGGTTGAAAGTTAAAAGGTAATGAGTCGCTTCTTCATGAGTGGCGTTAAAGTCTTCAGTGTGAGAAATTTTTAAACCAAAGTGACTGTAGTTTAACGCAGCATAAGCTTCGTTCCAATCTGCTTGGCCATCAGTGCCGGGGAAGAAGTAGCGCTTGAAACCAACATCGTAACCGATACCAGTGTCACCAACCTCATTAGCATAACCAGCGTAACCGTTGATTTCGATATGACCTTGTTCGAAAGATAGATTTGTTTGCATTACCATTTTGTCAGTATTTGATGCCCATGCACCAGCGTAAAAACCTGAAGCATGGTTGACATCAAAGCTACCAGAAATAGCCGGCTCATTATCAGTTTGAGAAGAACCACGCCACATGTAGTCGGTTGATAAGGCAACACTTGCGCTAGTGTTAAATTGACCATCAGCACTTTCCCAAGCCATTGCTGGTGCTGCTGTTAATACGCTGGCTGCTAGGCATAGCGCTGAAAGTTGTTTCAATTTCATGTTTCCGGTCTCCGAAGTACTAAAATAAAATGTTTGACTGCATTAATGTTGTAGACTAACAACGATATTAAGCAGGTTGCTAGCATTGTGATTGTCTTCTAAGTGCAGTTAAAACAAGACAATATATCCCTATTCTAACCAAAATTACTAGCATGGGCCACTTTTTAAGGCTTCAGATAGAACAATATGTCTGTTTTTACCACCTTTTTGAGAGTTTTGTATGATTTATCCAACAATTGATCCCGTGGCCTTAGATTTAGGGCCACTTCAAATACATTGGTATGGGCTGATGTATTTGTTTGGTTTTGCTGGCGCTTGGTGGTTGGGTCGTGTTCGGGCAACACGTTATGGCTGGACAGCGGAAGAGGTCGAAGATCTTTTGTTTTATGGTGCAATTGGGGTCATTGTTGGCGGCCGTGTTGGTTATTCCTTATTTTATGACTTTCCGTCATTGATTGATAACCCATTAAATTTATTTAAGGTTTGGCAGGGTGGGATGTCGTTCCATGGTGGTTTATTGGGTGTGTTGACGGCTTTCGCATTTTTTTCACACAAGACAGGAAAAGCCTATTTCGCGATCAGTGACTTTATAGCGCCAATGGTGCCAATCGGTTTGTTCTTTGGCCGGATAGGTAACTTTATTAATGGCGAATTGTGGGGCAAGGTGAGTGATGTGCCGTGGGCGATGGTGTTTCCGAACGGCGGGCCATTGGCGAGACACCCTTCACAATTGTATGAAGCGATTTTGGAAGGGCTTTTGCTTTTCATTATTCTTTGGTGGTATTCCGCAAAGCCAAAACCCGTTGGGGCGGTGTCCGGTTTATTCTTATTAGGCTACGGGACATTCCGCTTTTTGGTTGAGTTTGTGCGTATTCCTGATCAGCAATATGGTTATCTATTATTAGACTGGATTACGATGGGTCAAATCTTGTCGTTGCCCATGATTGTGGTGGGTCTGTTTCTTACGGTACGGGCTTATCAAAAAGCAGGGTAAAGCTAGCCCAGTAAGATAACACTCCAAATCAGTACAACAATGATGATGGCCATTAATACGGCTAGAGAGCCGTAGTCTTTGGCTCGTCCTGACAAGGTGTGTCGCTCTGTGCTGACGCGATCGACGACACATTCAATGGCCGAATTAAGTATTTCGACAATGAGTACTAAAGTTAGACTGATAATCATGGCAATTTGTTCTACAGCGGTGATGTCGAGAAAAAAAGTCACAATGGTTAAAACGATAAAAGCGACAAATTCTTGTAGGAATGCTGCTTCGTTAATAAGTCCTGATTTAAGACCTTGCCACGAGTATTGGCTGGCATAAATTAGTCGCTTTAACCCAGTATTCTTTTCCATTTGTATTGTCCTCGTTCTTATAAGTTTTAAGACTATATCATGGCTTTAAGTTAAAAAAACCTCGTTATGTCATCAGCTTAGTTACGTAAGATAGCCTTAATTAAGTTGTCTTTATAATTAATCAGAGATGTTATCTCGTGTTAAAATTGCTGATTAATTAGTGATAGACACTGCGTGGGTTAGAAATATGGGTTATCAAGATCATTATGATGTCATTATCGTAGGCGGCGGTCATGCGGGTACAGAAGCGGCCTTGGCCTCAGCACGCCAAGGCGTTAAAACGTTATTACTGACGCAGAATATTGAGACCTTAGGCCAAATGAGTTGCAATCCCGCTATCGGTGGTATTGGTAAAGGCCATTTGGTTAAAGAAATAGATGCCTTGGGTGGCGCCATGGCTCAGGCTGCCGATCGTGGTGGCATTCAGTTTCGCATTTTGAATGCGAGTAAAGGCCCAGCCGTTAGGGCAACTCGAGCACAAGCGGACCGGGTTCGTTATAAGGCTGCAGTGCGTGAAGCATTAGAGGCACAAGAGAACCTTTATTTATTTCAACAGACGGTTGAAGACTTGGTGGTTGAAAACGATCGGGTTGTTGGGGTCGTAACACAAATTGGTTTGAAATTCTCTGCGAAAGCCGTTGTGATAACGGTCGGGACTTTCTTAGGCGGCTTGATTCATATTGGTATGAAGAGCCATGGTGGTGGACGCGCAGGTGATCCGGCCTCCATTGGTTTGGCAGAGCGGTTACGGGCATTGCCATTTCGTGTTGATCGGTTAAAAACCGGCACGCCACCTCGTATTGCCACACAAAGTATTGATTATTCGCAGTTGATCGAGCAACCAGGCGACACACCGACGCCGGTGTTTTCGTTCTTAGGCGATGTTTCTCATCATCCTGAACAAGTTTCCTGTCATATTACCCATACCAATGAAGCGACCCATGATGTGATTCGGGCCAACTTAGATCGGTCACCGATGTACGGTGGTGAGATTGAAGGCATTGGCCCCCGTTATTGCCCTTCTATAGAAGATAAAGTGGTGCGTTTTGCAGAACGAACCTCCCACCAGATTTTCCTTGAACCGGAAGGGTTAAATTGTGGCGAGGTTTATCCTAATGGGATATCGACCAGTTTGCCGTTTGATGTGCAATACGAGATTGTACGGTCAATGAAGGGACTGGAAAATGCCCATATTACACGGCCGGGCTATGCCATTGAGTATGATTATTTTGATCCACGTGATTTGCAGCCTTGGCTAGAAACCAAACATATGGCCGGCTTGTTCTTTGCGGGCCAGATTAACGGTACGACCGGTTATGAAGAAGCGGCGGCACAAGGTTTGATAGCAGGCTTGAATGCCGGTTTGCAAGTTCGTGGAAAGACGCAATGGTCGCCGCGACGTGATGAAGCTTATATCGGCGTGATGATTGATGACTTGGTGATATCGGGGACACAAGAACCTTACCGGATGTTTACTAGCCGGGCTGAATATCGCTTATTGTTGCGTGAAGATAATGCTGATTTAAGATTGACGCCGATAGGCCGTGAACTGGGTCTCGTGAATGATCACCGTTGGGCGATATTTAACCAGAAACAAGAGGCCGTGACAGCAGAGACAGCGCGCTTGGAAGCGGTGATGTTCAGTCCAGAGAAAACGGACCAAGTGGTTGCAGAGTCTGTGCTGGGAGAGCCATTAAAGAAGGCGAGTACTGCCATGGATTTATTACGCCGGCCGAGCGTGGATTATGCAGATTTACTAACCTTATTAGGTGAAGAGCAGACTGTTGATGATGTGGTGGCTGAACAGGTTGTGATTCGAACCAAATACGCGGGTTATATTAATCGGCAGCAAAATGAAATTGATCGCTTACAGCGTCATGAGACAACAGCATTACCGGATGATATTAATTATGGTAATGTCCGAGGCTTGTCTAACGAAGTCAGAGAAAAATTAGCGAATGCTCGACCTAATAGCTTAGGACAGGCATCCCGGATATCCGGTGTGACGCCCGCAGCCGTTTCACTGCTATTAGTGCATTTAAAGCGTGAACATCATGATGATAAAAATCAAAGTGAAGCCAGTTAATGGCGGCGTTATTGCTGGAACAGATACAGCAAGGTTGTGATGATTTAGCGCTGACATTGTCTGAGCAACAGCAACAACAATTGTTGGATTATGTTGTGTTATTGGGCAAGTGGAATAAGGTTTATAATTTAACGTCTGTCCGTGATATCGATGAGATGGTCAGCCGACACCTACTAGATAGCTTGGCTATTTTGCCTTATCTTTCTGGTGTGAGTTTATTAGATGTTGGATCCGGTGGTGGCCTGCCAGGCATCCCACTTTCCATTGCGCGGCCTGATTTAGCCGTGACGTTATTAGACAGTAATTCTAAAAAGACGCGCTTTTTACAACAAGTGAAAGCTGAGCTGGGTTTGGACAATGTTACGGTAGTCCATGCACGTATTGAGCAAGCCGATTTACCGCAGTTTGAGATGGTTACTGCACGTGCCTTTTCGACGATTGGGGATATTATTGATTTAACAGGTGGACACTGCCATGATGCGGGCAAGTTGTTGCTGATGAAAGGGGTCTATCCCGAGTCTGAATTAGAGACATTAGGAGATGATTTTTCATTGCACTCGGTTCATGTTTTAGATGTGCCGGGATCGGATGGGCAGCGGCATTTGGTTGAGCTGGTCAAAGGCTAGTGTGATTGTCAAAATAGAAGGTTGTTTGAATGGGTAATGTTTTTGCTGTAACAAACCAAAAAGGTGGGGTTGGTAAAACGACGACAACCGTTAATTTAGCAGCATCATTGGCTGAAAATGCGAAGAAAATATTACTGATTGATTTGGATCCACAAGGTAATGCAACCACAGGCTGTGGAGTTGATAAAGCGACCCTTGAAAAAAGCAGCTATGACGTGATGATGGGTGAGGCCAGTGCGGCTGAGGTGATCGTAAAGCGCGATGACTTTTCCTTTGATGTGATTCCCACTAATGCCGACTTAACCGCAGCTGAAATTGAATTGCTTGATGAGGAGCAGCGTGAGCATCGTTTACGGTTGGCCTTAGAGCCTATTCGTGCCGATTATGATTATATTCTGATCGATTGTCCGCCCTCCTTGAGTATGTTGACCTTGAATGCCTTGGTGGCGTCGAAGGGCGTTATTATTCCGATTCAGTGTGAATATTATGCGTTGGAAGGTTTATCTTCATTATTGAAAACAGTTGGGAGAGTTAAGCAGCGGGCCAATCCGACATTAGAAGTGACGGGTTTAGTGAGGACGATGTTTGATGCCAGAAATAATTTGGCGAATCAGGTGTCTCGGCAGTTGATTAATCACTTCGATAAAAAGGTTTTTCATTCGATTATCCCGAGGAATGTCCGGTTAGCTGAAGCGCCGAGTCATGGCATTCCCGTGGTAAACTATGATCGTTCGTCACGCGGTTCGATTGCTTATATGGCATTGGCCAGTGAATTTATGCGACGAGAAAAAGTTAAGGCTTCGAGTCTAGGTAGGTAACGATGGCGACTAAGAAAAAAGGATTGGGAAGAGGACTGGATGCCTTGTTGGCCGATGTGGATCATGAAAGTGGCAGTATTAGCGATAGTTTGCAATATTTCCCGCTTGATAAGATTCGGCCAGGTAAGTATCAACCTCGGGTTGATATGTCACAAGAATCTTTAGATGAGTTGGCAGACTCTATTCGAGCACAAGGTGTGGTGCAGCCGATTGTTGTCCGACCGACCGAAGATGGCCATTATGAAATTATTGCCGGTGAGCGTCGCTGGCGGGCATGTAAATTGGCGAGCTTGGATACCATTCCTGCGTTAGTGCGAGATGTGCCTGACGTTAATGCAATCGCCATGGCGTTAATTGAAAATATCCAACGTGAAAATTTAAACCCAATGGAGGAGGCAAATGCGCTTCATCGTTTGCGGGAAGAGTTTTCAATGACACATCAAGAAGCGGCGCAAGCCGTGGGCCGATCACGGGCGGCAGTCTCGAATTTGTTACGCCTGCGGAATTTGAATGAAGATGTGAAACGGCTGGTTGAGAATTGTGATTTAGAAATGGGTCATGCACGTGCTTTATTGCCGGTAGAAGGTGAACTGCAATCTGAAACAGCACGCGGGATTGTTGAGCGTGGTTTGTCGGTTCGTGAAACAGAGCAGTTGATCCGCCGGATGCTAAGACCGGAAAAAGAAAAGCCGCAATGTGCTGATTCTTTACTGGTTGAGTTAGAAAAAATAGAGCAGCTGATTAGTGAGAAGCTGGATCACCGTTTTTCAGTTAAACATACAGCCAGTGGTAAAGGTAAACTGGTTATCGATTACTCCGATGTGGAAGATCTCAAGAAGATAGTGAAAAAAATAAAGTAAATCAACTATTTTGATTGACCCAGTAATCGCCAGATCTATATAATACCGGGCTTTATCAAGGTAAGAATAAAACCCAGTGAAGTCGAGTGAAGCTCTAGTTAGAGCCGACCCCATCAATCAACTGCTGAAAAGGCAGAGTGTCGCGCTGGTATTAACAGTTTTAATCGTTTTTGTTTGGCAAGGGAAAGCCGCTAGCATCGCTTATCTATGTGGTGGCGGTATTGCAGTTGGAAACACTTTGTTACAAAAATGGCATTTGTTAGCAGCAGCTAAAACTGCAAAAGCAGATGCGGGTAAGAATTTAGGCAGGGCATATCGCTGTGTCGCAGAGCGTTGGGTATTAACCATCGTGTTGTTTGCTATCGGGTTTTCGGTTTTTATACCGGCCGAGATGTTATTAGCAGGCTTTGTTGTGGCACAAGTTGTTGTGTTATTTGGACATTATAATCGGGCTTAAGACCAAAATGGCAAGTGAATCATCGATTACCACCTCTAGCTATATAAAGCACCATCTTCAGAACCTGACATTTGGTGAAAAACAGATAGAAACAGCAGCAGGTACTTGGGAGCCAACCGGTCAGATGGGCTTTGCAACAACATCACAAGAAGCGGCTCAAATGGGTTTTTGGGCGATTAACGTTGATACGATATTGATGTCGATTATATTGGGTGTGGCAATGATGTGGTTTTTCCGCAGTGTTGCGAAAACAATTTCAACGGGTGTACCAACGCCTGTACAGAATTTCGCTGAAATGATTATCGAATTTATCAATGATACGGTTCGTGGCTCGTTTACCGGCGGTAAAAACGATTTAGTAGCGCCTTTGGCGTTAACCATCTTCGTTTGGGTCTTTTTGATGAACTTAATGGATTTGATTCCAGTGGACATCTTGCCATTGGCAGTTGCACAAGGTGCGGCCTTATTCGGCGCCGATCCTCATCATGTTTTCTTTAAAATTGTGCCAAGCACTGATCCTAATGCCACGATGGGTATGGCATTAGTCGTCTTTGGGTTGATGCTGTATTACAGCTTCAAGATTAAAGGTACAGGCGGTTTCCTCGGTGAATTAGCATTTGAACCTTTCGGTAAAATGGCTTTGCCCGTCAACCTGGTGTTAGAAACAGTTACTTTGTTAGCCAAACCATTTTCATTAGGTTTGCGGTTGTTCGGAAATATGTATGCGGGTGAGATGGTCTTTATCTTGATTGCTACTATGTATGGCGCGGGCTTGATGTTAGGTTCTGTGGCAGGTTTACTGCAAGTGGGCTGGGCAATTTTCCACATTTTGATTATTACGTTGCAGGCTTTTATCTTTATGGTCTTGACCGTTGTTTATATTGATATGGCTCACCAACATCATTAAGTTTTAATAGGTTTTACTTTTAATTTTTTAGTATTAGATATTTGTTAGGAGAGAAAAATGGATATGGGTTTAGTTTACATTGCAGGCGCGATAATGGCTGGTTTAGGTGCATTAGGTGCTGCGATTGGTGTTGGTCTATTAGGTGGTCGTTTCTTAGAAGCCGCTGCACGCCAACCTGAATTAGTACCAATGTTACGTACAAACTTCTTCTTGGTCGCGGGTCTTGTTGACGCGGTACCAATGATTGCTGTTGGTTTGTCTATGTACGTTTTATTTGCGGTTGTATAAAGATTATTGCGATAAATAAAGAGGTATTAGCATGAATATGAATGCAACCTTGATCGGTCAAGCAATTGCTTTTGCAATTTTCATTGCCTTCTGCATGAAGTACGTCTGGCCGCCCATTATGCAGGCGCTCGAAGAACGGACTAAAAAGATTGCAGATGGTTTGGCAGCTGCGGAACGTGGTCGCCATGAGCAAGAATTAGCTGAGAAACGTGCACAACAAGTTATCCATGAAGCGAAAGAGCAAGCGAATGACATTATTTCGCAAGCCCAGCGTCGTGGTAATGACATTGTGGATGAATCAAAAGAATCTGCTCGCGTTGAAGGCGAACGGATTTTGACAACAGCACAGGCTGAAATTGAACAAGAAGCCAATCGTGCGAAAGATGAACTTCGTGGGCAAGTGGGCACTATCGCGTTAGTGGGTGCGGCGAAGATTCTTAACCGTGAGATTGATGATAAGGCACATACTGATTTGTTAGAAGAATTGGTAAGCCGGATCTAAGTGGAATAAGGGAAAAGACGAATGGCTGAAGCAATTACAATCGCTCGACCTTATGCCAATGCGGTATTTAGCATTGCCAATGAAAAAGGTGAGTTGAAAGCTTGGTCTGAGTTGTTGGCCGTGTTATCACAGTGTGTCGAAGACGATGATATTGCAAGCATGATTGCTAGCCCATCAGTAACTGATGAGCAGGTGATTGAATTGCTGGCAAATATCACTGGCGAGACAGTGAGTGACGAGGCACGTCATTTTCTGATGTTGTTATCAGAAAATAACCGTTTGTCACTATTAAGCGATATCGCTGTAATTTATGAAGAATTACGAGCGGAAGCTGAACAAGTGATGACAGCAGATGTGAGTGCAGCGAAAGCATTGACACCAGAGCAAGAAGCCAATATTTCAGCGGCGTTGAAAAAACGTACAGGCAGAGATGTCACATTAAACGTTGAGGTTGATGACAGTTTATTAGGCGGCGCGATTATTCGTGCAGGTGACCTGATTATTGATGGATCAGCCTTGGGCAAATTGAACAGACTGGCCAACGTTATTAACTAACGGCCCGTATAGAGGAATTAAGATGCAACTCAATTCAGCAGAAATCAGTGACCTCATCAAAAAGCGCATTGAAAGCTTTGATGGGGCAACTGAAGCACGTACCGAAGGTACTGTTGTTGGTGTAACAGATGGTATTGTCCGTATCCACGGTTTAGCCGATGTTATGGCAGGGGAAATGTTAGAGTTTCCTGGTAATACTTATGGCATGGCACTTAACTTAGAGCGCGACTCAGTCGGTGCTGTTGTTTTAGGTGCTTACCAACACATTACAGAAGGCGACAGTGTTAAATGTACTGGCCGTATTCTAGAAGTACCGGTTGGCGAAACCCTATTGGGCCGTGTTGTTAATTCATTAGGTAACCCAATTGACGGTAAGGGCGAAATCACTAGCGAAGCAACATCTCCGATTGAGAAAGTTGCGCCAGGTGTTATTTCTCGTCAATCAGTTGATCAACCGCTTCAGTTAGGTTTGAAGTCAGTTGATGCGATGATTCCTGTTGGCCGTGGCCAGCGTGAGTTAATTATCGGCGATCGTCAAACAGGTAAAACGGCGATTGCAATTGATGCGATTATCAATCAGAAAGATACCGGTGTTAAATGTATCTATGTTGCGATTGGCCAAAAAGCCTCTTCGATTGCTAACGTTGTTCGTAAGTTAGAAGAACATGGCGCATTAGCGCACACGACTATCGTGGCAGCAGCAGCATCAGATGCCGCAGCATTACAATTCATTGCACCTTATGCAGGTTGTTCAATGGGTGAGTATTACCGCGATAAAGGTGAAGATGCCCTAATTATTTATGATGATTTGACGAAACAAGCTTGGGCTTACCGCCAAATGTCATTGTTATTACGTCGTCCACCGGGTCGTGAAGCTTACCCTGGTGATGTTTTCTACATTCACTCTCGTTTATTAGAGCGTGCATCACGTGTTAGTGCTGACTATGTAGAGAAGCAAACAAATGGCGCTGTTACTGGTAAAACAGGTTCTTTGACGGCATTGCCGATTATCGAAACCCAAGCCGGTGACGTATCAGCATTCGTACCGACTAACGTGATTTCAATTACCGATGGTCAGATCTTCTTAGAAACAGATTTATTTAACTCAGGTATTCGCCCTGCGATTAATGCAGGTTTATCAGTATCACGTGTTGGTGGTGCTGCTCAAACTAAAATTGTTAAGAAATTAGGCGGTAGTACACGTCTTGATTTAGCGCAGTATCGTGAGTTAGCAGCATTTGCTCAGTTCGCTTCTGATCTTGATGAAGCAACACGTAGCCAGATTGAACGTGGCCAACGCGTAACAGAATTGATGAAGCAGCCACAGTATCAGCCATTATCAATTGCTGAAATGTCAGTGTCTTTATTTGCTGCTAACGAAGGCTTTATTGATGATGTTGCAGTCGAGAAAGTAGGCTCTTTTGAAGCATCTTTACTGTCTTACATGAAGTCTAACGAATCAGACTTAATGGCGAAGATTAATGAAACGGGTGGTTTTGGTGATGATATCTCTGGCGGTATTCGTTCAGCGATTGAAAGCTTCAAAAAAACCGGCAGCTGGTAATCGGAGCATAAGCCATGGCTAGCGGTAAAGAGATACGGACTCAGATAGGCAGCATCAAAAACACGCAGAAGATTACGCGTGCGATGGAGATGGTGGCTGCGAGTAAGATGCGTAAAGCGCAAGAGCGAATGGCGGCAACGCGTCCTTACTCGGACAAAATTCATAATGTGATTCAGCATTTGGCTTTTGCTCATCCAGAATATAAGCACACCTATTTACAAGATAGGGAAGAGAAAACACGCGTTGGTTACATTGTCGTGTCTTCAGATCGTGGCTTATGTGGTGGGCTGAACAATAATTTATTCCGAACGTTGCTGAAAGATATTCAAAGCAAAGCGGATAAAGGCATTAAGGTTGATGTCTGTGCGATTGGTAAAAAAGCGAGCAGTTTCTTTAGCCGTTTACCCGTGACATTGGCAGCACAAGTGACGCAACTAGGCGAAACGCCGAGTGCGGATGAGTTGATTGGTAGTGTCAAAGTCATGCTCGATGCTTATGAGTCAGGTCATATTGATAGCTTGTATCTGGTATTTAATGAATTTGTAAATACGATGACGCAAGAAAACAAAATCATGCAGTTATTACCGAATAAGCCTGAAGCACCTGATGAAGAATTAAAACACCATTGGGATTATATTTATGAACCCGATGCGAAAGAAGTGCTAGATACCTTATTGGTTCGTTACATTGAGTCTTTGGTCTATCAAGGTGTGGTTGAAAATGCCGCATGTGAGCAAGCATCACGTATGGTTGCGATGAAAAGTGCATCAGACAATGCGGGGGATCTTATTGATGACTTGCAATTGGTGTACAACAAAGCACGCCAAGCTGCTATTACACAAGAAATATCTGAAATTGTTGCTGGCGCCGCGGCGGTATAAAGCAAATAACACGGACTTTTTAAAAGTCCAAATGTATTGAAAGAGGAAGCGAGATGAGCTCTGGAAAGATTGTACAAATTATCGGTGCGGTAGTTGACGTGGAATTCCCACGTGACAGCATACCTAAAGTTTACGATGCCTTAATGGTTGAAGAAGCAGGCTTAACGCTTGAGGTTCAACAACAATTAGGTGATGGCGTTGTGCGCGCGATTGCGATGGGTGTTACTGATGGTCTTAAACGTGATTTAGCCGTGTCTAACTCGGGTGAGACAATTCAAGTCCCTGTTGGTCAGAAAACACTAGGCCGTATCATGGACGTGCTGGGTGACCCTATCGATGAGAAGGGTGATATTGGTGAAGAAACTAAATGGGGTATTCACCGTACAGCACCGGAATTTGATGAGTTAGCTGCCAGTGACGAATTACTTGAAACAGGTATCAAAGTTATCGATTTGGTTTGCCCATTCGCTAAGGGTGGTAAGGTCGGTTTGTTCGGTGGTGCCGGTGTTGGTAAAACGGTTAACATGATGGAGCTTATCCGTAACATCGCTATCGAGCATGATGGTTTCTCAGTATTTGCGGGTGTTGGTGAGCGGACACGTGAAGGTAACGATTTCTACCACGAAATGACAGATTCAAACGTTATCGATAAGGTATCGTTGGTTTACGGTCAAATGAATGAGCCACCGGGTAACCGTTTACGTGTTGCTTTGACGGGTTTAACCATGGCGGAGTATTTCCGTGATGAAGGTCGTGACGTTTTATTCTTCGTTGATAATATTTACCGTTACACCTTGGCTGGTACTGAAGTATCAGCATTATTAGGTCGTATGCCTTCTGCGGTAGGTTACCAACCGACATTGGCTGAAGAGATGGGTGTATTACAAGAACGTATTACCTCAACTAAGAAAGGCTCTATTACCTCTATCCAAGCGGTCTACGTACCAGCGGATGATTTAACGGATCCTTCTCCAGCAACCACGTTCGCGCATTTGGATGCAACGGTTGTATTGTCACGTTCTATTGCGGAATTAGGTATTTATCCTGCGATTGACCCACTTGATTCTACCAGTCGCCAATTAGACCCATTGGTCATTGGTAACGAGCATTATGATGTGGCACGCGGCGTTCAAGGCACATTGCAACGTTATAAAGAATTAAAAGATATCATTGCGATTTTGGGTATGGATGAATTATCTGAAGAAGATAAGCAGACTGTAACGCGTGCTCGTAAGATTCAACGTTTCTTGTCTCAACCTTTCTTCGTTGCTGAAGTCTTTACAGGTAGCCCAGGTAAATATGTCTCTTTGAAAGATACTATTGCAGGCTTCCAAGGCATCTTGAATGGTGACTACGATGCACTACCAGAACAAGCGTTCTACATGGTAGGTAGCATTGATGAAGCCGTTGAGAAAGCGACTAAGCTGTAGGCTTTAAGGGGACGAATCATGGCAATGACCATTCACGTTGATATAGTAAGTGCTGAGAAAGCGATCTTTTCTGGCTTAGTTGAGGCTATCTTTGCGACAGCAACAATGGGCGAGATCGGTATCTATCCTCGACATACGCCTTTGCTAACCAGCTTAAAGCCGGGTGAAGTTCGCGTTAAGTTGGCTAATGGCACAGAAGAACAGTTCTATGTGTCTGGTGGGATGCTAGAAGTCCAACCTCACGTTGTGACGATCTTGGCTGATACCGCAATGCGTGCTGACGATGTTGATGAAGCAGCGGCGATGGCAGCGCAAGCAGCAGCAGAGAAATCATTGGCCGAGAGTGGCGAGAAGCTAGATTACGCCGAAGTACAAGCGCAATTAGCGGAAGCAGCGGCGCAACTCAGACTGGTTCAACGTGCGAGACAAGCAGCAGGACGTTAGTGCTTGAATTGAAATAATCAGAAAAGGCTGTTCTTCGGAACGGCTTTTTTTTTGCCCAAAAGAAAGGCCGCTAACTTAGCTGAGTTGGGTGTTTGTTCTCGAATTCCTGAAACAAACTTTGTTAGAATGCTAATTCATCCTCTTCACTTTTCATGATGGAAAATCAAATTATGTCTCTGAGTATTGTTATCCTTGCTGCTGGTAAAGGCACTAGAATGAAGTCAGCACAAGCCAAGGTAATGCATTCGCTTGCGGGTCGACCGTTATTGCAGCATGTGATTGATACTGCCAAGCAATTAACACCAACACAGTTAACCGTTGTCGTTGGCAATGGCGCAGCACAAGTGCTGCCATTTTTAGAGGGCAATCAAGTCGATGCCGCGATGCAAACAGAGCAATTGGGCACTGGCCATGCAGTGATGCAAGCGAAAGCGGCGATGATTGAGGCTGATCAAGTGTTGGTGCTTTATGGTGATGTGCCGTTAACCCAAGCTTTAACATTACAGGCTTTAAGTGATTGTGTTGCTGAGGGCGGTGTCGGTATTTTAACAACCAAACTGGCTGACCCAACAGGCTATGGCCGGATTGTGCGAGATCTAGGTGGCCAAGTTAAATGTATTATTGAGCAGAAAGATGCTGATCCTGAAACGCTACTCATTGATGAAGTCAACAGTGGGATTATGTTACTGCCTAGTCAGTGGCTATTATCGTCACTTGATAAGCTGGGTAATAATAATGCCCAAGGTGAATATTATCTCACCGATATGATTGCCCTAGCGGTGACTGATGGCTTAGCCATTGATACCGTATGTTGTGATGATGCAGCCGAAGTGGCGGGTGTCAACACACGATTACAATTGGCTGAACTAGAACGCCATTATCAACGTGCCCAAGCAGATGCTTTAATGACTGCCGGCGTAACATTAGCCGATCCAACACGCATTGATGTCCGGGGTGAGTTGACGATAGGCAGTGATAGTACAGTCGATGTGAATGTCATTTTTGAAGGCAAGGTATCGATTGCATCGAATGTCGAGATTGGTGCTAATTGTATTCTTAAAGATTGTGAGATTGGCGAAGGCAGCGTGATTTTACCCAATAGTATGATTGATTCATCAGTGATCTGCGAGAACGTCAATATTGGCCCATTTGCCCGTTTACGTCCGGGTACGGTATTAGCTGATAAAGCGAAAATTGGTAACTTTGTTGAGACTAAAAATGCCAATATTGGCCTAGGGTCAAAAGTGAATCATCTGAGTTATATTGGTGATACTGATATGGGCCAAGGAGTGAATATTGGTGCTGGGACGATCACGTGTAATTATGATGGGGCTAATAAGCACCGGACGGTGATTGGGGATAATGCGTTTATTGGGTCGGATACGCAGTTAGTGGCACCGGTTACGGTGGGTGCGGGTGCGACGATTGGTGCTGGAACGACTTTACGTAAAGATGCGGTTGATGGGCAGTTGACGTTGACTAAGAGTGTTCAAAGGTCGGTTGAGGGCTGGGTTAGGCCGGTTAAGAAGAAGTGATTCATAAATGACCTAAATTTATTGTGCAGCCAATGAGGTTGTCTAATAACAAAAGGAGATTGGTTAATGACAGGTTTGGTTTTAGAACTACAAAGGGATGCATTTGATTAGGAGTCAGAATGTATCCGATTTGCTACGTAAAACAATGGTTGTATCCAAGAAGCTATCAGTCTCAGGAGTAGAAGAGTGGCTAAATTATGAGTTATATGGATGTCCACATGGCGAGGATGCGATACCTCAATATAGAGAGGTAAAAGGAGTTGTCATGGTTCGTAATCCCTATCATGGTTGGCAGCAGCTACATTTTGGTAACGCTATTAAACTTGCTGAAGAACTATCAAAACGAAAGATATCGCAGCCAATTGGAGAGTTAGTGGCAATAGTCGAAAATGAAGAGTCTGGAAATAAGCTTCAGGTACCTTTTCCAGAAGACATTAAAAACAACCTTATGGAAGGAATGGAGATAGCGATGGAGCCATCGTTACTTTTAGGTAGCTCGCAAATCTATGGGGTTCTTGACTCTGTTAGAAATAAATTTTTGGATTGGGCGCTTGAGCTTGAGGTTAAAGGAATAATTGGTGATGGTATGAGTTTTTCAAACGAAGAGAAAAAGGCGGCATCTCAGGGAACATACCAAATTACTAATAATATTGGCAGCATGGATAACTCTCAATTACAACAGGCATCAACAGGCGCAATGCAAAGCCAGAATATTTCTGAATCTTTGGGTAGTATTTCCGAGTTTATTGGTGAGTTAAAACAGTCGTTAAATGATTTAGAGCTGAATCAAGCCGGTCTGGCTAAGATAGCAGCTGAAGTATCAACAATAGAAAGTCAGTTAAGATCCCCTAAGCCGAAGGAAAATATTCTTAGAGAGTCATTAGGTTCTGTGCGTACTGTTTTAGAGGGTGCAACGGACAACCTCGTAGCTGTAACCCTTTTGAGTTTGATGAGTCATTTTCCGTAGACAGGAAAGGTCGGGAAACCTTTCTCTATTTGATTTCGCTGTCGCGAGGGCGCTCATTTATTTTGCGTGGCCAAAATAAACAGAACCAAACAAAAAGCCAGCCCATGCTCGCCCTTCGGGTATCCTCGCTTCGAATAATGATTTGGGCGTGATAGAAACTCGCTACGCTCAGACAGCTATCACACTAATCCAAATAATTTTTCAAAGCTCGGCTTCGCATAAAGGGCGGTTTGGGATTCTTGCCGAAGTCTGAAGTTTAGTGCTGGCTCCCCATTTTGTACTGATGAGGAATGGATTTAAATAAGCGATGAGTGAGTTCAGTGTTTGAGCGTAGCGAGTTTTGAACGAACCACTTATTTTAATCTATGACGAATGAAGCCGTAGGCCAGTACAAGGGGTGGGCTAGGGTTGTTAGGGAGATGGCCACGCATCTCCTTAACTCGACCTTAGTCGAAATAAGCTTAATTAATAAACACTGTTTGTTGCTACAGTATTATAAAGTTTAACTTAATATATCTCTTCCTTCACTAAATCCCGATACGCATACCATGTTGCATGACCCAATAGTGGGAATAGCACGATCATGCCGATCATTATGGTTGATAAGCCGAGTAAAAAGAGCAAGATAATGATGCTTCCCCAAACCGTCATGGTGAGTAGGTTGGTGATGAAGACTTTGAAGCTGAGTTGCATGGCTTCTTTGACTGAGATATCCATTTCAATGATCGCGGGTATTGAGACGACGGAAATGCTGAATGCTGCGATCATTAATAAGCCGCCGCTTAGGGCATACAATGCCAGTTGTTGTGTGGTTGCCAGTGCAAAAAAGTTATCCCAAACCGTGAGTTCAATGGCAGGTGCGACACTGCCGATGGTGACGGAGAGGATTAATGCTGAGAGGGCAAACCAGGTTAGACTAAAGCCGAGTAACACACCGGCAAAACGATATAAGGTGTTTTGGACTTTGCGTAAGCGGCTCAGTGAGTGGTCAAAATCAAGATGTTCATGCTTTTCATGACGCCATGAGAGTTCACAGAGCCCGGCTGCGAGAATAGGGCCAAAAAACATAAAGCCACAAATCGCGGCAGCGATAACATAAATATGGGTGCTGGTGATGAGAAAGGTCATTAGCATTAATGAGGTGACGATGAGGCCATAACCAAAGCTGGCTGCAGGATGATAATACAGATCTTGCCTGCTGGATTTTAGCCAGTAAAAAGGCCTTAACAGCGCTATTTTGATGTTATTAGGGTGTGTCGGTTTAAGATGATGATAAGCGTGGACAGTATTCATGTTTATCTCCCTGTTGATGGGTGACATCCGCTTTTTAGATAAGCTAAATATATAGACTGTTTTTTGGGCAGATAGTTTTGAAGTGTGGAAGATGATAGATAAAAATAAACCCGCAAAAGCGGGTTTATTTAATACAGCAAGGGCATGGCCTGCTTGTGTTGGTTAATGTCAGCGTAAGATTAAGAACATTGCTTGGCGGTTACGCGTCAAGTTAAAGAGCAAGGTGCCGGTGGTTTGGACGTGTGACTTAAAGTCGTCCAAGGAATTGACCCTGACTTTATTGACCGAGGTGATGATGTCATTGGTTCTGAGGCCGGCATTCCAAGCGGGGCTATTACGTTTAACGTCGTAGATGGCGACACCATTTATTTTGCCATAGTAGCGTGAGCCGGGTTCAATATCACCGAATGAAGCGCCGGCGAGTTTGGGATGAATAGGACCTTGTTGAACTTGTTTTTGCACTTCTTTAACCGTGGCTTTGACTGTTTTTTTCTTGCCGTTACGAAGGAAATCCATTTTGATGGTTTGTCCCACCATTAATAAGCCAACGGTGTTGCGCAGGCTATCGGCATTGCTGAGTTTTTGGCCGTCGACCGTGACGATAACATCGCCAATCTCTAGTCCGGCTTTATCGGCGGCAGAGTCCTTTTGAATGCTGGTGATGACAGCACCTTGGCCGGGCGGAATATTAAAGGCGCTGGCGAGTTCGTCATTGATATCTTGCATTTGGACACCTAAATAAGCACGTTTTACTTCGCCATATTCAATCAATTGATCACTGATTTGTTTGACCATATTGCTAGGGATCGCAAAGCCAATGCCGATATTCCCGGCACCGGCACGTTGGCCGGGTGAGAAGATGGCGGTGTTAATACCGACCAGCTCACCTCTTAAGTTAAGCAATGCACCGCCTGAGTTACCGGGGTTGATTGAGGCGTCGGTCTGGATAAAATTTTCATAACCTTCAATACCTAAGCCACTTCGGCCTAAGGCACTGACAATACCAGAGGTGACGGTTTGGCCTAATCCGAAGGGATTACCAATTGCGACAACAAAGTCACCGACACGGAGTTTGTCGGAGTCAGCAAGCGTTAAGGCGCTGAGGCTTTCAGCAGGGATTTTAATGAGGGCGACATCGGTGGCTGGATCGCTGCCGACGAGTTCGGCTTGGAAGCTACGGCCGTCGGTTAATGAAACAGTGATTTCATCAGCACGTTGGATGACATGGCTATTGGTGAGGACAAGGCCTTTCTTGGCATCAAAGATAACGCCGGAGCCCAAGCTTTGTCTGGTGCGATGACGCGGTTGTTGTGGGATATTAAAGAAGCGCCGAAAGAACGGATCGTTCATTAAAGGATTGTCTTGTATCCGGATATGACTTTGGGTGGCAATGTTGACGACAGCCGGTTTTGATTGGTCAATCATCGGCGCTAATGTCGGCATTTCACCATTATTGCTAAACCAGTTGCTAGGTAAGGCTGCATGAGCGACTTGGGTGATTAGGCTTAATGCAGCCAGCCAAATTAAACCAGTCTTTAATTTAGTCATTAGCGTTTCCTATTGTTTAGCTTATAAGTCTTCTAGTGCTTCACGTGGGTTAAAGTTTAATTCTTCTGCCATTTGTTGGTAAAGCTGCTGTGCTTCAGGACTGTCAGCAGGTGGCGTCATGATTTGTAGGATGACAATTTGGTCACCGGCTTGTTTACCGGGCAAGCCGCGACCTTTTAGGCGCATTTTTTGACCACTTTTGGCGTCGCTTGGAATGGTGAGACTAATTTTACCTGCCAGTGTTGGCACGGTGACTTTAGCGCCAAGGGCAGCTTCCCAAGGTGCGATGGGAAGGTTGATGGTGATGTCTTTATCTTCTACTTGATAATGGGCGTGATTGGCGATATTAATTTCTAAGAACAAATCGCCGGCATCACCGCCTGCACCTGCTTTACCTTGCCCTGCTAAACGAATCTTCTTACCGCTGGTAATGCCTGCTGGGATTTTGACATTGATGGTGCCACCTTGAGTAGCACCGCCGGGACGACGAATACTCTTTTTGGCACCGGCGAAGGCATCTTCTAATGAGATGGTGATTTTGGCATTGACGTCTTCCCCTTGCGCGAAAAAATTGTCGCCACCACCCATACCGCCGTTGCTGAACATGTTTTCGAAGAAGCTGCTGAAGTTGCCACCACCACCCATGCCTGCACCACCTTGACCATTCCAGCCTGGTGGGGGATTAAAGGATTGACCATGTTGATAATTGCTGCCGAATTGGTCGTATTGTGCCCGTTTTTCTGCATCTTTAAGGACTTCATAGGCCTCGCCGACGTCTTTGAATTTGGCTTCAGCATCGGCTTCTTTGCTGATGTCTGGATGGTATTTACGTGCTTGTTTCCGATAAGCCTTTTTGAGCTCATCTTTTGATACGTCGCGTGAGACGCCAAGGACTTTGTAATAATCTTTGTATTCCATAAGGGCTTGAATTTAAGTCGTAAGGTGAATGATGCCCTATTAAGTGGGGGCGCGATGATGGGTTTTCAATAGATAATTTAAAGGACTCATGAAATAAGGTGTTGGCCTATTTTTTGCCCGTTTTTTATTCTGGAGAAGCCAAGGGTTGTCGTTGAAACCTAGGGTTTTAATTCAGTTTAGTTCAGGTTATGTTCAGCATCATTTACGTAATCTTGGTAGCGTAGGTTAGTTGCTAAGTAGCGTTAAGACTACTGTCGAACGGCCAAAATTTAGACAGTTTGGCTGAAGCTTGAAAAAATAATAAGAATTTACTATATAAGGATATAGCTATGAATAAATATAAATTAACGCGCCCCTTGGTGACTGCAGCAGGGTTATCCTTGCTCGTCGGTTGTGCTTCACATCAAACACCTGATATGGATATGAGTGTAGCAAGCGCTCAAGAACTGGCTGTAAAAAGTGCTGAATTAGATAAACGTGCCAGTGAATTGGCGCGTAAAGAAGCAGAGTTGGCTTCAATGTCAGCAAGTGATGGCATGTCTGTTGAAGGTGATTTATTACCAGTGGATGCTAAATCAGGCGAGTGTTATGCCCGTGTTTGGGTTGAGCCACAATTTAAAACTGTTTCTCAAACGGTATTAGCAAAAGAAGCTAGCGAGTCAGTCAGTATCATTCCAGCACGCTATGAAGTCGTGACTGAGCAAGTTTTAGTGAGTGAAGCGGATTACCGTATTGAAACAATGCCAGCGATTTATAGAACAGAATCAGAACGTCGCTTAGTGAGTGCAGGAGCAACGCATTGGATGACCAGTTTAGATCGTGGTGCCGCGCCAGCAAGCAATGAGTTATTAATGGCCGCTAAAACAGGTGGTATTAATTTAGAGGGCGCTACGCCAGGTATGTGTTACCACGAGCATTATGTGCCAGCGACATATGAATATGAAAATCAAACGGTATTGGTAAAAGGCGCTTATGAAACAGTGTCTGTTTCTAAGCCTGAATATCGCATGGTTGAAAAGCAAGTTTTAGTTAAAGAAGCGTCTAAAGTACTTAGAACAGTACCTGCTCAGTACAGCACTGAAACAGAACAATTGGTTGATGTGGCTGCCCACACAATCTGGAAAAAAGGCACAGGCCCTATCCAGAAGATTGATGAAGCAACCGGTGAAATCATGTGTTTAGTCGAAGTCCCTGCGACTTACAAAACAGTTAGCCGTCGTGTGCTTGCATCACCAGCTATGACGAAAGAAGTGGATGTTCCTGCTGTATACAAAACAGTTCAAGTTCGTGAGTTAGTGTCTGGTGCACAGGAAATTAGAAATGAAGTGCCTGCTGCTTACGATACTGTGAAAGTTAAAAAACAAATATCTGATGTTGCGTTTGTATGGCATGAGGTTCATAACAACGAACACCCTGCAGCAACACGTACGGGTAATAAGATTTGTTTGACTGAAACTGCGGATGTTTATGAAACAGTGACATCAACGGTTGTTGATACAGCTGCTAGTTCGCATCGTGTAGAAATTCCAGCGGTTTATAAAACAGTGGAAGTCAGCAAATTAGCGTCACAAGCACAAGAAGTGAGAGAAGAAATTCCAGCTGAATATAACACGGTTGTTTCTCAAGAATTGGAAGCAGAAGGTTTTATGGAATGGCGTTCAATTCTATGTAAAACGAATATGACAGCCAGTACGGTTGCTGATATTCAGCGTGCATTGATAGCGCGTGAATACAACCCAGGTGCGGTTGATGGCGTGATTGGTATGGATACGATTGGCGCAATGAACGCATTCCAACGTGATAACAGTCTTCCCGTTGATAAGTACATCAATATGGAGACGGTAAAAGCATTAGGTGTTGATTTGTAATTGTATTAGCACTTACCCTTAAGCGGGCGTAGATCCGCGATTTGACCCCAGTTATCGAGTTTCGATTTCTGGGGGCTTTGGTTTTAAGTGTGAGCGCTTGTGGGATGTCGCCAGTCTATATCAATGAAGCGGTACAGATGGAAGGTGGAAGTGGGCAAACAACAGGCATGAACCCTGTCCATTTTAAGTTTGATCCTGCGTTTCATCATTCACCACCAAAATGTATTGCTGTAATGCCTTTGCGTAAAAAGCTTACAACGGCTTTTTTACCTGAGACTGGCCCTGGAATTAGCGACATAGAATTAAAGCAGCTGAGACGTGTTCTGTATTCTCACCTTGCGCCTTATCTCTATAAGGATGTTGAGCTTGCGCGAGTTAACCAAGCCGTCAGGACCTATAGCGATTTGCCGGTGAGTTATCGTGGGCTGGCAAAACATTTGGGTTGCGATAGTCTGTTGCTGGGTGAAGTGACTGATTACAATACGCAGTTTTTTGGTGTTTATTCTCAAACATCGGTTGGCATTAAATTACGTTTGGTGCGTGCTCAGGATAATCATCAGTTATGGCAAGAGCGTCATATTGCATCTAGTCATGTTGGTAGTTTTCCATTAACGCTAGTTGATCTTGCAATGGGACTTTATTCTACGACGAGTAACATCAGTGATGAGCAAATTGTTCGGGTAGGCGATGACTTATTTCGACGCTTATTGTTGACTTGGGATCGTAGTGAAGAGCTTGATCAGCAAGGTATTATGCAAGTGAAAGTAGAGTCGTGTGATGTGTCGTCTTTTTATGTGAAGACAGACTATTTAAATTTACGCTCTGGCCCGGGGATGAAGTTGTACCGTGTTAAAACAGAATGATGTGGTGATGCTGCTAAATGAACGCCATACGCCTTGGCTACAAGTCAAACTCTCTGACGGGCAGCTAGGCTATATTCATGAGCGTTATATTGCTGCTTATTAGTTTAAAGTCTTACGTGCTTTTTTAATCGCTTTTCTGACTTGGTTTGGTGCTGTGCCACCAAGATGGTCACGTGCTGCGACTGACCCTTCTAATGTCAGGGTATCAAAAACATCATCGGTGATATGGTCTGAGAAGCTTTGTAACTCGGCTAATGATAATTCAGATAAATCTTTTTGGTGTTTGATGCCATAAGCGACAGATAATCCGACGACTTCATGAGCATCCCTGAACGCGACACCTTTACGGACTAGATAATCAGCCAGATCGGTTGCCGTTGCATAGCCTCGCAAAGCGGCTTGGCGCATATTATCTGGTTTGACCGTGATAGCATTCATCATGTCAGCATAGACGCGGAGTGAGCCAAGCAAGGTATCAATGGTGTCGAATAACGGTTCTTTGTCTTCTTGGTTGTCTTTGTTGTAAGCCAAAGGTTGATTTTTCATCAAGGTGAATAAGTTGAATAAGTTACCGTAAACACGGCTGGTTTTACCGCGAATTAATTCTGGCACATCGGGGTTTTTCTTTTGCGGCATGATTGATGAGCCAGTGCAAAAGGCATCACCAAGATCGACGAAATCAAACTGGGCTGATGACCAAATAATTAATTCTTCAGAGAAGCGCGAGAGATGCATCATTAATAATGATGCGAAACTATTAAATTCGATGGCAAAATCGCGATCACTGACGGCATCTAATGAGTTTTGGCAAATACGTTCAAAGCCTAATAATTCAGCCGTTTGTTCGCGATCGATGGCAAAGGTGGTACCGGCTAATGCGGCGGCGCCTAGCGGTAAGGTATTAATACGCTTTAGACAATCTTCGAGACGCTCGGCATCACGACACAGCATTTCATACCAAGCCATCATGTGATGGCCGAATGTGACGGGCTGTGCGGTTTGCAAATGAGTGAAACCAGGCAAGATGGTATCGGCTTCTCTTTCAGCGACATTCAATAAGGCCGTTTGTAAGCGGGTTAATTGCTCAGAAATTGGGCTGGCCATATCGCGCAGGTAGAGTCTGATATCGGTGGTAACTTGATCGTTACGTGAACGACCGGTGTGGAGCTTTTTACCGACTTCGCCGATCAGGCTAATGAGTCTGGCTTCGATGTTCATGTGAACATCTTCTTGGGCGATTGACCACTCGAATTGGTCGTTATCAATTTCGCCGCGAATGGTGTTGAGGCCATCGATGATTTGATCGCGTTCGGCTTCGCTCAGGATGCCGACACTACTGAGCATGGTGGCATGGGCGATGGAGCCGTTAATGTCTTGTTGGTATAAACGTTGGTCAAACCGAACCGAGGCAGTAAATTCTTCTACGAAGGCATTTGTCGGTTGTGTTAGGCGCGCTGATGAGAGCTTTTTACTGGGTGTGTTCATGGTTTCAGTCTTTAAACATTTAAACAAAAAACGCTATTATAGCGCGTAATGACGCGGGGGCTGGCGATTGGCATTTTGGTCAGTAAGAATGAGAGTCTATGATGGATTCCTTGTGGCTGTTAGACTGCAGTTAACCAACATTATAAGCAGTAAGAATTGATGACAAAGAGAATTATAAAGATTGCCACTCGAAAGAGTCCTTTGGCGATGTGGCAAGCTAAGTTTGTCCGTGACCGTTTGCTTGAATTGCACCCGGATCTTGAGATTGAACTGGTTAAGATGACAACACAAGGCGATAAAATCCTTGATACGCCATTAGCGAAAATTGGTGGTAAAGGCTTGTTTGTTAAAGAACTAGAGCAAGGCATGTTGGCGGGTGATGCGGATATTGCCGTGCATTCGATAAAAGATGTGCCGATGCACCTGCCTGAAGGCTTACATTTACCCGTTATTTGTCAGCGTGAAGATCCACGTGATGCGTTTGTGTCGAATACTTATGCCTCTTTGGCTGATTTACCTGCTGGTTCGAAAGTCGGTACATCAAGCTTACGCCGAGAGTGTCAATTACGAACACACCGTCCCGATCTAGAGGTGTTGCCTTTAAGAGGCAATGTGAATACTCGATTGGCTAAATTAGACGACGGTCAATTTGATGCGATTATTTTGGCCTCGGCGGGATTAAAGCGGCTGGGGTTTGAAGATCGTATCCGTGAAGCCATGACCCCAGAACAGAGTTTGCCAGCAGTGGGGCAAGGTGCTGTGGGGATTGAGACCCGTGTTGATGATGTTGAAATCAATGCATTACTTGCGCCTTTACGTTGTCCGCGGACTTGGATTGTGGTGTCAGCTGAACGCGCGATGAACCGTCGTTTGGCTGGCGGATGTCAGGTGCCGATAGCGGGATTTGCTTTGATTGATGGCGATGAAGTTTGGCTCCGCGGCTTGGTTGGTATGCCCGATGGCAGCCAAATGTTGACGGCCGATGCCCGTGCAAGAGTTGAAGATGCCGAAGCGTTGGGTGAGGCGATTGCTGAAAACTTATTAGCACAAGGTGCAGATAAGATCTTAGCTGAGGTTTATGGCGATGGGCCGACCGCTTAAAGGTCTCCGTGTTTTAATCACAAGACCTGAGGCGCAAGCAACAATACTGTTGGAAAAACTGACGGTGTTAGGCGCTAAGGTGGTGTCTATGCCTGTGATAGAGATTGTGCCAATTGCACCAGAAGATTGGTCAGACGTGACGATGGCAGAGCAAAATATGTTGATTTTTGTCAGTCGTAACGCTGTGCTGTCATTTGTGGCTGGCTTCGAGGAGCGATTGCCAGACAATATCAAATATGTTGCTGTTGGTGCTGCGACGGCGCGATGTTTGCTAGCGTCAGGGATGAGCGTTGATATTCAGGCGCCAGCGCCTGCTGGTAGCGAGAGTCTGTTGGCATTGCCTGAGATGCAAAATATGGCAGGTAAACAGATATTAATTGTGCGAGGTGAAACGGGTAGGGAACTGCTGGCGGATACCTTGATAGCGAGAGGTGCTACTATTAGTTATCTAGAAGTGTATCGCCGTTGCCTGCCGACTTATAACGAGACAGGGGTGTCAACGGCTTTGTTAGCAGATTGGCTTGTTGTGACCAGTGTTGCGGGATTACAAAACCTGTGTCAAATAGTGAATAACGAGGGAATAAAGCTTAAAATGTTGTTGGTTGTCAGCGAGCGTATTAAGCAGGTTGCAGTTGAATTAGGATTTCAGCATATTTTTGTGTCAGATGATGTCAGCGATGCTGCAGTGGTAAATCGAATAGTCGAGATAGGACAAGAGAATGGCTAATAATACTGAACAAAAGAAAAAGGAACCGGTTACGGTTGAGAATGCGGCAGTACAAGAAAAGAAGCCGTCTAAGCCTATTCTATTGTGGATCGCAATTCTCATTTTGCTGATTTTAGGTGCTGGACTGTATTGGTTAATAGAGCAGCAAAAAATAGCGATGACGGCGATGGCGGAAGAAGTCAAAGCGTCACAACAAGCATTCGATGGCCGGTTATCTCAAATAGATACGACGGTTTCTTCTAGCTCGACGAGTACAACGCAATTACTTGAGAATTTGAACTCGGCTGATGTCGGCTTAGCTGAAAAGCTTGCCGAGGTTGTTAAAGTTCAAGACATGACCAATGATGATGTTAAGCGGGTTTGGGCGATGTCTGAAGTCGAGTTTTTGCTTCAAACAGCCAGTCAACGCGTCTTGTTAGCGGGCGATAATGAAGGGGCGAAGACAGCATTAATATTGGCTGATGAAAAGCTAAAAGATCTGGCTGATCCCCGGTTATATCGTCTACGGGCTTTGTTGGCGGATGAGCAATTGGCTTTGTCTTCAGTGACGAAGGTCGATATTGATAGTTTAGCGTTACGCTTACAAAGTGTGCTGGATAAAGTGGAAACTTTGCAGGTTCTTATGGCGCCTGATGTTGCTGCTAGAGCGGCAAAAGAAGAGGTGGCGTCGACAGAGGCTGCTGTCGATTGGAAAGGGGCGTTAATGGCTGCGTGGCATGAAGTCCGGTCTTTGGTGGTGATTAGACATCAGCAGGGTGGTGCTGCCGCTGTATTAGTGCCTGAAGAGCGTTATTTCTTGTATCAAAACTTGCACCTTAAATTAGAAACGGCGCGATTGGCGTTATTAGAAGGGCGTGAAGCGGTGTATCACGATAGTTTAACGTCCGCTGAAAAGTGGCTAACGCAATATTTCGTGGGTGAAGAGCGCGATGCGGTGTTGGCAACATTAACCGCGTTAAACAGTGAAAAAATTACGGTGGCGATGCCGGACATTTCAGCTTCATTAGCGTGGTTAAAAGAAAAAGGTGATCAGTAATGAAATTATTGATCATTATTGCAATAGCCTTGCTGATTGGCGGGGGCTTAATGTGGTTGGCAGAGTTTGAGCCGGGTTTTGTTTTATTACAGTATGGTAGTTGGAGCCTTGAAACATCATTAGTGGTGTTTGCCGTGGCCTTTGTGTTGTTGGTTTTGGCGGCTTATTGGGCTTTGAAAAGTCTGGTGTTGATTAAGCAGGCACCTGGGAAATTATCGCGTTGGCAGTCAGCAAAGCGGTTAACACGTGCCAATGAGACGTTAACGCGTGGTTTGATTACGTTGGAAGAAGGCCGTTGGTCAGAAGCAGAACGTTTATTAATGCGTTATGCCGGGCATAGTGAAACACCGTTGTTACACTATTTAGCGGCGGCCCGTGCGGCCCAAAAACAAGATGCGGGTGAACGTAGAGATAATTATTTACGGTTGGCCCATGAAACAACGGATGGCGCTGATATTGCTGTCGGGGTTGTTCAGGCGGAATTACAATTGGCATCAGATCAAAAGGAACAAGCTTTAGCGACATTGCAGCATTTGCGTGAAGTGTCGCCTAAACATCCCTATGTGTTGCAGCAGTTACAAAAGCTTTATTCAGAGATGAATGAGTGGCAGGGCGTACAAGATGTTTTACCTGATCTGCGAAAACGTCATGTTTTACCGTCGGCTGATGTGAAGTCCTTGTCGACAGGCGCGATGGTTGGGCAATTAGAATCAGCGATTTTGCGACAGGATTGGGATGGTGTCAGTGAGATTTGGGAGAAAGTGCCGACAAAAATTCGTCATTCTGAAGCGATGTTACATACTTATATCGCCGGTTTAATACTGCAAGATAGAGGTAAGGAAGCGGGTCCGTTAATCGAAGCGTTTATGAACAATGATTGGAGCGACCAGCTGGTTTATCAATATGGTTTGATTCAACTTGATAACCTCAATGGGCAAGTGGAACGTGCAGAGCACTGGATGAAAAAACACCCGAATAACCCATGGCTACTACTGACTTTGGGTCGCTTGTTAAAGGCGAATAATCAAGCTGCTGAAGCGGAAGGTTGCTTACGGGAAAGTTTGGTGCATGGTGAGCGAGGTGAGACATATCAAGAGTTGGCCGAAGTGCTAGCTATGGCACCGAGTAATGGGCCGGCAGTGTTAGAGGCGTACCAGAAAGGGTTAGCACTGATGGTGTCACAAGGTGATGCACTTACTTAGGTGCAAAAGAGTATTGAGAATTTATGGGTGGATCTGAGGCACATTATTTAGTCGATATACTTGCTCTGCTATTGGCGACGGTGGTTGTTGTTCCTATTTTCCATGCGATTCGTCTAGGGGCAATTCTGGGTTATTTGGCGGCTGGTGTGCTGCTAGGTCCTTGGGGTCTTGGTCTATTAACTGAAGTAGAAGAAATTCGCCATTTGGGTGAGTTTGGCGTTATTTTCCTGTTGTTTGTTCTTGGGATTGAACTTAAACCCGATATGTTATGGCAAATGCGCAAAATGGTGATCGGCTTAGGCTTAGGCCAATTATTGCTGACAGCCGGGGTTATTTATGGATTCGCGCTATTATTTGACGTACCCCATCATGTGGCGATTATTATTGGGTTTGGTCTGGCCTTATCCTCGACTGCTTTTTGTCTGAAGTTACTTGCCGAGCGGGGCGGTATTTCGACGCAAATGGGTCAAATGTCCTTTTCGATTCTGTTATTACAAGATCTTTCTGTTGTGCCGCTTCTTGCTTTGGTGTCAATGTTTGCCGGCGGGGCAGCGGCTGAGTCGAGTATCGGTTTTGGTTATGCTGTTTTAATTATTATTGCGTTATTGGTCGCAGGGCATTATTTACTGAATCCTGTTTTAGGAAAAATCGTTGCGAGTCAAGATCCTGATGTGTTTGTTGCATTGGCTGTACTGCTTGTTTTGGGTATGGCATGGATTATGGAGAGCATTGGATTCTCAATGGCATTAGGGGCTTTCCTTGCCGGTACGATGTTGGCAGAATCACATTACCGACATCAGATTGAAGCTGATATTTTACCGTTCAGGGGCATTTTGCTTGGACTGTTCTTCATGACGGTTGGGATGGGCATTGATTTCGCTTTGTTATGGCATCAGTTTTGGGTGGTGATTGGCCTGACAGTGGGCTTAATGTTGGTCAAAGGTCTTATTGTTTATTTCTTGGCACGCTTTTCAGGTGCGCGACATAATGTTTCTGTCCAGACAGCGGCATTATTGTCTCAAAGTGGTGAGTTTGGCTTTGTGATGTTTGGCTTCGCCACGCTATCCGGTGTGTTAGAGACGCAACTTGGTAATCTACTGACATTGGTAATTGCCTTAACGATGGTGTTGACGCCGTTTGTTGTGAAAGGGACAAATTATCTGACGATTCGTTTTTATGTGGCGGATGGCGATGAAGAAGGGGACTTTTGTCCGTTATTTGATGAGACAGAAGGCCATGTTATTTTGGCTGGTTTTGGTCGTGTTGGTGCCCGGATTGGCGCGATTTTAAATGCTGCTAATGTACCGTATGTGGCGATTGATATGAGTCAAAAAAGGGTTAAGGCTGCTCGTGCGCAAGGGTTTAGCGTTTTTTATGGTGATGCGAGTAATGTGAAGGTGTTGCAAGCAGCGGGTGCGGCCAAAGCTAAAATGGTGGTGGTTGCGATGGATAATCCAGCGCATTTTGATCGCTTAGTGCCCTTAGTGAGACAGTATTATCCTCATTTACCGATTCATGCGCGGGCTCAAGATCGGCGTCATTGTGCTGATTTGATTACGCAAGGTGCCAGTACAGCCATTTCAGAAACGCTTGAAACCAGCTTGCGTTTGTCAGAACAGGTTTTACAAGGTAATGGTGTTGATCAGGAAGATATCGAAAGCGTGATCGAGGCGTTTAGAAATGACTATTATTCAGACGTGGTGCAGAAAGTGTCTGATAACCGTGTAGTGATGGGTGAGCTCAAACACTGAGACCACTGCACGATTGTTCTTTTGCCCTGTAGCGGCGTTAAAAATTGTCATAATCGGTCATTTATGAGTATAAACTCCCTCATTCCGTGCGTTTTTGCCTTGCTAGGGAATAAAATCCCAGGTCGTGCAATGTTCTCTATAGCTTATAGCCGCATGGGCATCACGACATATTGACGATCAAGCTTTTCATCAAAGGGTGTAATTAACACGCTGCTATTATCATCACTGAAGGTCATTTTGACTTTTTGATCTGGCATGGCGTTGAGTAGATCTAATAGATAGGCGTTATTGAAGGCAATTTCTAATGGACTGCTGGTATAGTCAACGCTGATTTCTTCTTCTGCGGATTCTTGTTCTTGGTTGACGACAGTGGCTTTGAATAAGTTGGTTTCTAAATTAATGCGAACGCTGCGGTGTTTGTCGCTGGATAAGATAGCGGCACGAGACAGTGCTTGCTTAAGCATATCGCGTTCTGCAATGACTTCTTTATCACCGCCAACAGGAATAACACGTTGGTAGTTAGGAAACTGGCCATCGATCAGTTTTGATGTGAAATGTAAGTCGGGTAATTCGATTTTGATTTGCTGGTTACTGAATGCGACGGTGACAGACTCTTCGCTGTCATTGAGTAAGCGGCCTAATTCTAAAATGGCTTTACGAGGCACTATAACGTTGGTTTTCTCTTTAGCCGTGTTTGAGGTGGTTAAGCTGCCTAATGCTAAACGATGACCATCTGTTGCAATGGCACGTAATGCAGCGTCCTCACGTTCTAATAATAAGCCGTTGAGGTAATACCGGACATCTTGGCTGGCCATGGCAAAACTGGTTTCATCGAGCAATGATTTAAGTGCTGATTGTGGCAGGCTAATTTCATCAATGTAGTTAGCGCCTTCGCTATCAGGGAAATCTTCACTCGGTAAAGTGGATAATGAGAAGCGACTTTTTCCTGCTTTAACGAGAGCTTTATTGTCTTTAGCTTGGAAACTGATGGTGGCATTAGAAGGTAGCGCACGGCAAATGTCGAGAAACTTACGCGCGGAGACGGTTGTTTTACCTTCTTGTTCGACGGCAACGGGGAGCGTTGCTATCATTTCTAATTCCATATCAGTACTGGTCATGGTCAATTGTGACCCATGTGCTTTCAGTAGAATGGTCGATAAAATGGGGAGTGTCACCCGTCGTTCAACGATGCTGCACACTAATTGCAATGGCCGGACAATGGTTTCTTGGCTGACTGTAAACTGCATGGTCATTCTCTCGTTTAGCTGGATAGGGTTCTGAATAGGTTTCGGTGATCTTCCGCGATACGGCTGTCGGTTTCAAGTAATTCTGCTACTTTTCTGCAAGCATGTAGCACGGTGGTGTGGTCTCGGCCACCAAAGGCTTCGCCGATTTCTGGCAGACTGTGGTTAGTGAGCTCTTTTGCTAACGCCATGGCAATTTGTCTTGGGCGGGCAATGGAGCGTGTGCGTTTTTTGGCTAGTAGGTCTGATACGCGGATTTTGAAGTAGCCTGCGACGGTCTTTTGAATATTCTCTAGCGTGACTGATTTTTGGTGTAAAGCCAATAGATCTTTTAGGGCTTCTTGTGCCATGTCGATCGATAAGGGCTGGCGGGTAAACCGTGAATAAGCTAAAACACGTTGTAGCGCGCCTTCTAGATCTCGCACATTGGAACGGATGCGTTTGGCAATGAAGAAAGCAACGTCTTCGGGTAACTCAATCAGGTTTTGATGTGCTTTTTTGATGAGGATAGCGACGCGAGTTTCGAGTTCGGGCGGTTCGATGGCAACGGTTAGGCCCCAGCCGAGCCGAGATTGTAGTCGCTCATCTAAGTTATCGACTTCTTTCGGGAAGCGATCACAGGTCAAGATGATTTGGCGTTGGCCTTCTAATAAGTTGTTAAAGGTGTAGAAGAATTCTTCTTGTGATCGTTCTTTTTTGGCAAAGAATTGGATGTCATCGATCAATAAGGCGTCGACATTGCGATAATGGGCTTTGAATTGGTCAATAACGTTGTTGCGTAAAGAGGTGATCATATCTTGTACAAAGCGTTCTGAAGACAAATACATAACGCGGGCGTTGGGATTGTTTTTCTTGATCTGATTACCCACTGCAAGCATCAAATGGGTTTTTCCTAAGCCAGTACCACCATATAAGAAGAGTGGATTATAACCTGATGTTCCCGGCGCTTCTGCCACATGGAGGGAGCCCGCACGGGCAATTTGATTCGATTTACCTTCGACAAAGGTGTCAAAGGTAAAGAGTGGATTCATTGGACTGCCTAATGCCGGTTCGGCTTTGTTGGCATTCGAGGTCGGGCGTTGTTGTTTATTGGCAGTTTTGACAGGGACTTTTGCCTCTTCTATACCATGGGTGCCGACTTCGATCTGAATTTGTTTGACTTTACCTTGGCTTAGTTTACTAATAAGACCATTGAGTGTGGGTTCAAGTTGTTCTTGTACCCAGGCTTGAACGTAGGCGTTTGGCGCCAGTAAGCGTAGGGTGTTTTCAGTCTCTATTGCTTGTAATGGACGTAGCCAAGTGTTCAGCTGTTGAACTGACAATTCACCTTCAAGATGGGATAGACATTTTTCCCATAGGGATGAAGACACAGAGACTCCTTAAGAACTAGATTGGGTTAGATCGCTTATTAATCAAATAAGTGTAATTTACAATTAAAGTATAATGCACAGCAAGACGGGTAACGTTATCTCCAATGCATTTTTTTAGCAAGTAAAACTTATGCGATTTAGTTCATGTGGTGTTTGACTTAATGGGTGATAAAGCACTATAATTTCATCCCTTTTGCCCGACTGACTATCTTGGTTTGGTGATAAACAAACATTGAAATTTTGGAGTTGGTGAAATGAAAAGAACTTTTCAGCCTAGTAATATAAAGCGTAATCGTACTCACGGCTTTCGTGCGCGTATGAGAACAGTCGGTGGTCGTCGTGTGATTAATGCGCGTCGTGCAAAAGGCCGTGCAAGCTTAACTGTTTAATTTTCCTCAATAAAATAGGGAGACATGACTTGGCAAAATTTAGCCGGGCCATGAGAATGAACAACCCGAGGGATTATACTCGGGTCTTTCGTCAGGCTAAACGTTCCAGTAAAGGTGGCCTGACGGTGTTAACTGTTGAGAATTCAGTTGGCCATCCTAGATTGGGATTAGCCATTGCGAAGAAGCATCTCAAATTGGCAACGCGCCGCAATCAATTAAAGCGTGTTATTAGAACATCATTTCGGCAGCATCAATCGGTGTTAGCCAATGTCGATATTGTTGTGTTGTCAAGAGGTGATGTGAGTCAGCGTGAGATGGCCCAAATTTGGGTGACATTAGCGCGGCATTGGCAAACGGTGGCAACACAGTGGCAAAAATCCTAATTCGACTCATCCGAGCATATCAATTTCTTGTCAGCCCGTTATTGGGCTCCAATTGTCGTTTTCATCCTACTTGTTCGCATTATATGATGGAAGCAATCACCCGTTTTGGCATCATACGCGGTACTTGGCTTGGCTTACGCCGGCTTTCACACTGTCACCCTTGGCATGAGGGCGGCATCGATCCTGTTCCTGAACTAAAGATAGAAAAACGCAATGGATAATATTAAAACTTTTCTTATATTCGGCTTGTTAGTTGTCTCATTATTATTATGGGAAGCCTGGCAAAAAGAGTATGTCCGCCCAGCCCAAGTTGCTGAGCAGGCGGCTGCACAATCACCCGCGCCAGTTTCTGCGGTGAGTGGCCAAGAAGCAGTTAAAGGTGATTTACCTGATCTGCCTATTGATAATGTTGTTGCGGACGGCAGCTTGCCTGCAATTGAAGTGGGTGCTGTTACAACGACTACGCAAAGCCAAGTGCATGTTAAAACCGATGTGATGGATGTTTATATCGATCCGAAAGGTGCAGATATTCGTCGTTTGGCATTATTGAAATACCCGATTGAATCATCTGATTCTAATGTACCGGTACAATTTTTAAATGATGCGGCAGGCCAGTTTTTTGTTGTGCAATCAGGCCTACGTTCTGATGCGAAAGCGCCAACTCATTACGAGCAATATGCTGCTGAGCAATCTGAATATGTGTTAAGTGACAGTGTTGATACTTTGGTGGTGCCATTACATTGGCAATCTGATGATGGTTTGAAGGTCACAAAAACTTATCGTTTTAAACGAGATAGTTATTTGGTTGATGTCGACTATCAAGTGACTAATGCCAGTGGTAAAACTTTTTCTGCCTATCCTTATGCCCAATTTAACCGTAACCGTCCTAGTGAAGACAGTATGTTGATTTACACCTACACCGGTGCGGTTTTCTCAAGCCCCGGTGAGGAATATGAGAAAATAGATTTTGATGATCTTGATGATGCGGCTTATTTGAAGACATCAACGAGCGGTTGGGCGTCAATGATTCAGCATTACTTTGTCGCGGCATTGATTCCTGCATTAGATGGTCAAGAAAAAAGCTTTTACGGCAAATCGATTAATGAGCAGAATTACACTGCTGGTATGAAAATGCCGACGGTGACAATCGCAGCCGGAGACTCGGCACAGGCAAAATACAGTATGTATTTGGGCCCGAAAGAACATAAACGGCTTGAACCCATTGCTGAATACTTAGATTTAACGGTAGATTACGGTGTGTTGACGATTATTTCACAACCGTTGTTTACGGTGATGGAATGGATCCATAAAGTGACCAATAACTGGGGCTGGTCGATTGTATTTTTGACCGTGTTGATTAAATTAGCTTTTTATAAATTATCTGCTGCCAGCTATCGTTCTATGGCGGGTATGCGTAAATTAACGCCGAAATTAGCGACGTTAAAAGAGCGTTTTGGTGATGATAAGCAGCAGTTTAATAAAGCGATGATGGAGCTGTATAAAACTGAAAAAATTAACCCATTAGGCGGGTGTTTACCGGTCTTAGTTCAGATGCCGGTTTTCTTGGCCTTTTATTGGGTGTTAGTTGAGAGTATAGAGCTGCGCCAAGCCGATTTTATCTGGTGGTTGAATGACTTGACCGCAATGGATCCGTACTTCATCTTGCCGGTGTTATTTGGTGTTAGCATGTTTATTCAACAAAAATTGAACCCGGCGCCGCAAGATCCTGCTCAAGCGATGGTGATGAAAGCGTTCCCGTTGGTATTTACGGTTTTCTTTGCTTTCTTCCCGTCAGGCCTTGTTTTGTACTGGGTTGTGAATAACATTCTATCGATTACACAACAATGGTATATAACACGTCAAATGGGCGCTATTTAGCTTTTCAGACGATGGAGACAATTGTTGCCATTGCGACAGCACCGGGCCGTGGAGGCGTGGGTGTGGTTCGGTTATCGGGTAGCCGAAGTGCCGAAATAGCAACGCAAATCTGTGGCCGGTTACCTTCTCCTCGCCATGCGATGTTTAGCCATTTTAAAGATGCACAGGGCGATATCATTGATAGTGGTATCGCCTTATTTTTTCCTAATCCTGCTTCTTTCACCGGAGAGGATGTTGTTGAGCTGCAAGGGCATGGCAGCCCGTTGGTCCTAGATCAACTTTGTCAGTTTGCGATTAGTTTGGGGGCGCGGATGGCCAAGCCTGGCGAATTTTCTGAGCGTGCTTTTCTGAATAATAAGATGGATCTGGCCCAAGCTGAAGCGGTCGCCGATCTCATTGAAAGCACAACGGCGCAAGCAGCCCGTAGTGCAATGCGCTCTTTGCAGGGTCTATTTTCTGATCGGGTTAATCAATTATTAAAAGAACTGACTGATTTACGTATTTATGTTGAGGCCGCAATCGACTTTAGTGATGAAGAAATCGATTTCTTAAGTGAAGGGGCGGTCGAACAACAGTTACAAGGGTTATTAAAGACGGTTGATGCGATTAGTGATAGCGCGCAACAAGGTCGACTGCTGAGAGATGGACTGCGGGTGGTCTTGGCCGGACAGCCCAATGCCGGTAAGTCGAGCTTACATAATCAATTAGCGGGTCATGATGCGGCGATTGTGACCGATGTGGCTGGTACAACACGGGATATCTTGCGAGAACAGATTCATATCGGTGGTCTGCCGCTCAGTATTTCTGATACAGCTGGTTTGCATGATGCAACCGATGTCGTAGAGAAAGAAGGCATCAGACGAACACAGAATGAGTTGGCTGGGGCCGATCGCATTTTATTGATTTTAGATCATGAAAAAGGGCTGACAGTAGAAGACGAACGTATTTTGTCTGAGCTGCCGCCGTCGATTCCATTGACGTTGGTTTATAACAAAATTGATAAGCAAGGTTTGGCAGCGAGCTTGGTAGAAGAGGCAGGACAAACTAGTCTTTATCTCTCGGCTAAGACGGGTGATGGTATGGCTTTATTGAAGCAATATTTGTGTGATTCAGTCGGCTATCATCCACAAGATGAAGGGGTGTTTATCGCCCGCCGTCGTCATTTGGACGCACTGCAGCGTGCTCGGTTAGCAATAGCAACGGGTTACGACTGCTTGTCTGGCTTAGGGGCGGGTGAGTTGTTGGCTGAGGAATTACGACAAGCTCAGCATGCTTTGGGTGAGATTACAGGGACGTTTACTAATGAAGATCTGTTAGACCAGATCTTCTCTAGTTTCTGTATTGGTAAATAACAACAATATTGTCAGTTTAAGCTGAGAATGAAGAGCCACAGCCACAGGTTGTAGTGGCATTTGGATTACGAATGACAAATTGCGCACCCTCGACACTATCACTGTAATCGATTTCTGCGCCGGCAAGATATTGGTAGCTGGCTGGGTCAATTAATAAGGTGACGCCGGCTTTTTCAACTTGAGTATCTTCTTCATTGACTTCTTCTTCAAAGGTGAAGCCATACTGAAAACCTGAGCAACCACCGCCAGTGATGAAGACGCGAAGTTTAAGCTGATCGTTACCTTCTTCTTCGATGAGTGTGCTGACTTTATTGGCGGCGGCATCAGTAAAGTTAACTGGGCTTGGCATTTCACTTGACATGACTTGACTCCAAAACGGGCATAATTAAATATTATTATCCCAAAAACCAAGTAATTTAGTCAAGAATTGGCTTTTTGTTCAAGCTGAAAGGCTTTAGATTCATCAATAATGTTGTGGGCAAGTTCTATTGTACCATCATCATCTGCGGACATCCGAATCAATTGGCCATTGACCTCTGAGCCGACAGTCATCTCTAGTAAACGATAATACACATTGCCTTTGACTTTGGCTTTGTCGGCTAATTCTACGTGACCCACGGCATAAACATTGCCCTTGATCGTGCCATTGATAATCATATTAGGGACACGAATATCACCGGTAATGGACCCTTGCTCACTGAGTGTGAGAACAGAGTCGATATCATTGATGGCGTTGATGTTACCCGTGATGTTGCCATCAACGCGTAAACCACCGCTAAACTCAATATCGCCTTTGATATGGGTTTGTTGGCCGATTAATGTGTCTATGCGGACAGCAGGTTTATTACTTTTGTTCTTTTTTGTTCTTCCAAACATGGCTTACCTCTCAAGTTGAGTTGGGCTAGTTGTGACGTTCCAATCGAGGGTTCTCGAGAGGGTGGTCTTTTTGTTTTGAATTAGGGTGATCTTAATCGATTTTGGTGCCATGTTTTTAGCCAATTTAATTTGGCCAGTGAACACTTGAACATGCCTTAATTTAAGCTGGTGTTGATTGAGCTTAAGGGTTTCAGATTTGTTATTGACTTGACCTGTAACTTTGATGCTCAGTTGGCCTGTAATCGGTTTCGTTATCTTTTTACCTTGAGACATAACAAGTCGATAATGGAACTGCTCTGCTTGCAGGCTATCAGCAATCACTTTTAATTCGCGAATTTGTAGTTTGCTTGTGGCACTACCTTGGGTGATGTTTTGGTAGAAATTAAGTTCTTTATTGAGCTCGATGACATTGTCTTGTAACTCGGTGAGTTGTTGCAATAACTCGGTATTGGTGGCTTTTTGGATGGCCTCGGTTTGTTGCTGATGTCGGGTGTGGTTAATGAGGTCGTTATACTGTGTTGTTAACGTTGTATTTTGGCTGTGAAGTTCGGTATTTTGCTGTGTGAGCATGCTGACTTTGTTGGATAACTCACCAGTTGTCTGCTGGCGATAAACCCAGATAATAATGGCGACGATGACCAAGGCAAACAGTGCCTTCAAGAGGTTTTTAATAACCTGATGATCGTTATTGAGTTGTGGAGGTATAAGCACGCTATGGGTCTTTATGGCATGACAGCAATGGTATTGATACCCATGCTTTCAGGTAGACCAAAGAGAATGTTCATATTTTGAATCGCTTGGCCTGATGCCCCTTTGACCAAATTATCAATGGCCGATAAAACAACAACAGTATTACTTTGCTGTGGCTGGTGGACGGCAATACGACAGACGTTAGTGCCTGTTACGGTTCTGGTCTCAGGGTGTGATCCACTAGGGAGTACATCAACAAAAGGTTCGTCAGCATAGCGTTGTTCAAATAGTGCTTGTAAGTCGACTTCTTTGGTCAATGTTCCGTAAAGGGTAGCGTGAATACCTCTAATCATAGGAGCTAAATGCGGCACAAAGGTTAACCCAACAGGGCTATCACTAACCGCATTCAGGCCTTGGATTATTTCAGGCAAGTGGCGATGTCCTGCGACAGCATAGGCTTTCATATTTTCCGATGATTCTGTTAACAATGTGCCAATAGCGGCTTTACGGCCGGCACCACTCACGCCTGATTTTGCATCGGCAATCAGATGGCTGGCATCAATAATGCCTTGTTCTAGCAATGGAATAAAGCCTAGCTGGGTCGCAGTTGGATAACAGCCTGGGACAGCGATTAATTGGGCTGATTTGATGGCGTCGCGATTAACTTCCGGTAAGCCATAAACGGCTTCTGATAATAACTCAGGGCAAGTATGAGGCATGTTATACCACTGTTCCCATTCGGCAGCATCACGCAGTCTAAAGTCAGCAGATAGGTCAATAACATGGGTGTTACGTTTGATGAGTTCCGGTACCATTTCCATCGCGACACAGTGTGGCGTTGCGAAAAACACCACGTCACAGAGGGCTAATTGTGCCACATCTGGTTGGCTGAAATGTTGGTCGAGATGGCTTCTTAAATTTGGGAACAAATCACTGACTAGCTTGCCTGCTTCACCACGAGAGGTAATGCATTCAATTGAGACTTCAGGATGATTTGCCAATAGGCGCAGTAGTTCTACGCCGGTGTAACCGGTTGCGCCGACAATGCCTACTTTAATCATGATGTGTCTCTATTGGTCTAGTAAAGCACACCATAATAAAAGAGCCTAGGGTAAAGCGAAAGGACTTAGTCGAAATTTAGCTGTTTTTCGAAGCGTTGTTTTTGCTTTAGGTAGTCTGCGGTGGTGACTTTTTCAGGTTCTGAAAAGTTAATTTCATTGATATAGAGCGGGTAAGGGACATTCGATTTTCCTAAGCTTAGGATAAACGATGAGATTTGCTTGAATAAAGCTTTGTCGTTGGCTGGACCTGAGAATTGTTTAGGGCCACAACTGATCGAACAGTGGGCGTCTTCTCTTGGTGATGTCATATTGATGTTAACGGGTAGATAGCCTTGTTTTTCTCTCAGAGAAGGTGCAGAGAGTGGTGTTAATTTCCATGCCGCGCTGTCTGCTGTTTGAGCGACCATTTTGAAGTATCGAAGCTGTAGCTTGGGCTTATGTTTTTGAATAATACTTAAGAAAGACTGGAAATGATGGAGCGCGGTTTCTTGGGTCAGCTTAAGGTTATGTTGGGATCTTAGGTTGCCAAATTCATCTAGGATATGAATTGAGATAGTGTGGTTTTTCTGTTCGGTTATGAGGCGAATGGTGTCTTTAGTCTGGCAAGTCAGAAGGGTGTTTAACTGCTGTTTTGGGTCAAGTTTACCGTCGACTTTTGAAACGGCAAAAGAGGCTTTAGCTCGTTGATGGTTTTATCATCAGCTTGGTAATCAATAAGACCGATAGGGGTTTCTTTGGCGCCGTAGCCCGGTAAGTCGGGGCATTGGTGTGGGGCAAAAAAGGCAGTAGTTTAAAAAAGTTTTGTTGCGAAGGTGACACCAGTTGGCTTAACCGCTCGATCCTTGTGCGGTTATGCTGTTCAAAACGATTGATGATTTGGGTTGAGTCCATATCAGTTCAGTCTGATTCTATTTAATGCTTAAAGTGACGCATGCCGGTAAAGACCATGGCAATGCCGTGTTCATCGGCAGCGGCAATGACTTCATCATCTCGCATTGAGCCACCGGGTTGGATGACGGCACTGATGCCGGCTTCTGCAGCGGCATCTAGACCATCTCGGAATGGGAAGAAGGCATCGGATGCCATGACAGCACCTGGCACTGGTAGCCCAGCATCTTCTGCTTTGATGCCTGCTATGCGGCTACTGACCACGCGGCTCATTTGACCGGCACCGATACCAATCGTTTGTTGATTGCTGACGTAGACGATGGCGTTTGATTTGACGAATTTGGCAACACGCCAAGCAAAGCGTAAATCGGCCATTTGTTGATCTGTCGGGGCTTTTTTCGTTACGACTTTGAATTCATCTTCTGTGACTAAAGCGGTGTCGCGGTCTTGGACTAATAATCCGCCGGTGACGCGCTTGTAATCTAAGCCTTGTGCTTGTTGCGATGGGAATGCGCCACAATTTAATAGGCGAACATTGGCTTTTTTACTGACAATGGCTTTGGCTTCATCACTGATATCAGGTGCGATAATGACTTCGACAAATTGTCGATCGATAATGGCTTGAGCAGTCGCTGCATCCAGTGTTTGATTGAACGCAATGATGCCACCGAATGCTGAGGTCGGATCAGTTTGATAAGCGAGGTCATAAGCCGTTAATAAATCTTCAGCTGTTGCCACACCACAGGGGTTTGCATGTTTGACGATGACGCAAGCCGGTGATTCAGGAAAGGCTTTCACGCATTCTAAGGCAGCGTCGGTATCAGCAATGTTGTTATAAGAGAGTGCCTTACCTTGAATTTGAACTGCGGCACTAATGGTGCCAGATTCGGGTTTTTGCTCGGTATAGAACGCTGCATTTTGATGTGGGTTTTCGCCATAACGCATGTCTTGTGCTTTATGGAACTGGCTGTTGAATGTCCGTGGGAATTCAACGTTGACATCATTACCAGTGATTTTGCCTAAGTAATTGGCGATCATGCCGTCGTAATGGGCGGTGTGTTCAAAGGTTTTTACGGCTAAATCAAAGCGGGTTGCGTCATCGACGCTGCCAGTATTTTCTATTTGTGACAGAACGCGATCATAATCGACAGGATCGATTAACACGGTGACAGCGGCATGGTTTTTAGCTGCGGCACGCAACATGGTCGGCCCGCCGATATCAATATTTTCGATCGCCATTGGTAAGGTGCAGTCGTCGCGTGCGATTGTGGCTTCGAATGGGTAGAGATTAACGATAACCAGATCAATGGGGCTGATGTCATGCTCGGCCATGATGGCTTCATCTGTGCCACGTCGGCCTAATAGACCACCATGGATTTTAGGGTGAAGCGTTTTAATGCGACCTGCCATCATTTCTGGAAAGCCAGTGTGTTCTGACACTTCTTTTACGGGCAAACCTGCTTTTTGTAAGAGTTTAGCTGTACCACCGGTTGAGAGCAGCTCTATGCCAAATTTATTAAGTTGTTGGGCTAACTCAAGTACGCCAGTTTTGTCTGACACGCTGAGTAATGCACGTTGGATCTTATTCATTAAACGAACCTTAAGATAAAAATAATTATTCGATGAGACCGTAGGTTTTCAGCTTTTTGCGTAGCGTACCGCGGTTGAGACCTAATATTTCTGACGCACGGCATTGGTTGCCTTTGGTATGTTCTAATGTGGCTTTGAGCAATGGTAATTCAACTTCTGCCAATAATAAATCATATAAATTCGCAGTGTGGTGGCCATCGAGCTGTTTGAAGTAGTCTTTTATCGCCGCTTCGACAGACTGACTGAGTGAACATTGTTCGTTGTCATTAGCCCTGACATCTTGCAGGATCGAATTTGATTTATGCGATGTCATGCGGCTACGGTCTCTTTTTTGGCGAGATCACTGAAAAATTGTTCAGTGAAGTCTAATTGTTGTTGTGGCTGTTCGAAGGTATTCATCTGCTGGCGGAAAGGGTTGCCATTACGGAGGCCTTTGCTATACCAAGCGATGTGTTTTCGGGCCATACGGACACCGGTATATTCGCCATAAAAATCATAAAGTGCATGAAGATGTTCGATTAGGATACGTTGTACTTCAGCAACAGGCGGGCTATCAAGCTGCTCGCCATGTTCAAGGTAGTGGAGTATTTGCCTGAAAATCCATGGGTTGCCTTGTGCAGCACGCCCAATCATTAAACCATCTGCTTGAGTATAGTCGAGAATCTGTTTGGCTTTGTCTGGTGTGCTGATATCGCCATTGGCAATAACTGGGATATTAATGGCTGATTTTATTTCAGCAATGGTGTCATATTCAGCGTCGCCTTTATAGGCGCAAGCACGGGTCCTACCGTGAACGGCAAGGACTTGGATGCCGGACTGTTCGGCGATTTTAGCAATGGTGACGCCATTGCGATGATCGGTGTCCCAGCCGGTGCGGATTTTCAGTGTTACGGGGACGTCAACGGCATTAACGACGGATTCTAGAATATCGCTGACGAGTTTTTCATTTTGTAATAAGGCGGAACCTGCCATCACATTACAGACTTTTTTGGCCGGACACCCCATATTGATGTCGATGATGTGGGCGCCTTGTTCGACATTATGCTTTGCCGCTTCGGCGAGCATGGCGGGATCAGCGCCGGCAATTTGAATGCTGCGGGGTTCGGGCTCGCCAATGTGGTTGGCGCGAAGCAATGATTTTTTGCTGACCCAAAGGCTTTTGTTAGCAGTGATCATTTCTGAGACCGCCATACCAGCACCAAGACGTCGACAAAGCTGGCGGAAAGGGCGGTCAGTGACGCCAGCCATTGGAGCGAGGAAGAGGTTATTAGGCAAGGTGTATGGCCCGATAGTGAAGGCTTGATTAGTCATGCCGTTGGCCTACTAAACGAATCCACTCTTCTTTTTGAGTGGGGGGTGCCATATTGAACCAAGTTTGATAGGTGTCGCTAACGGCTTTAGCTTGGCTGTCTAGAATGCCAGATAAAATAATGTCTGATTTGGGCTTGCTTAACTTAAGCAGTGTGGGTGCCAATGTTTGTAATGGGCCGGCTAGGATATTGGCGATCACCAAATCAGCGGTGATGTCTGGACAGGCCTCAGGTAGGTATGTGTCGATTTGAACGCCGTTACGTTCAGCGTTGGCTTGGGTTGCTTCAAGCGCCTGGGGATCAATGTCGACACCGATGACTTTTTTAGCGCCCAAGAGCGCGGCTGCAATGGCTAAAATACCACTACCGCAGCCATAGTCAATGACGATTTTATCTTTGACTTGGACCTGATCTAACCAATTGAGACATAAAGCAGTGGTGGGGTGGGTGCCGGTACCGAATGCAAGGCCTGGGTCGAGCAGAATATTGATCGCATCAGGTTCTGGTGGTTGGTGCCAACTTGGGCATATCCAGAGCTGTTCACCAAAACACATGGGGTGAAAATTGTCCATCCACTCTCTGACCCAATCTTTATCTTCAACGGCTTCGATACGGTATTGGGGCAATACTGAGGGCGCCATTAACTGCGTGAGCTGTAAGACAATGCTATCAGTATCACTATCTGCTTCAAATAAGGCGACCACGTTGGTGGCTTGCCATAGTGGTGTTGAGCCAATTTCTGGCTCGTAAATCGGCTGGTCGGCATTGTCTTGAAAGGTCACCGCGCTGGCGCCACATTCTGATAAGTGATCAGAAAGCGGATCGGCGCCGTCGGGTGTACTGCTAAAGATAAATTGGATCCAAGCCATGTTTAGATGCGGGCGAAAACGGTGGCTAAAAGATCCATAACGATTTATAGGCCGAGTTTCTTTTCAAGGTAATGGATGTTGCTACCACCTGTTTGGAAATGGGGGTCATCAATGATGTCTTGTTGTAATGCAACATTGGTTCTGATGCCTTCGATGCCAATTTCACTGAGGGCTGTTCTCATACGGGCAATGGCCGAATCACGTGTTTTACCATAAACAATCAGTTTCCCAATTAAAGAATCGTAATTAGGGGGTACGCGATAGCCGCTATAAACATGTGAGTCCATACGGATACCAGCGCCGCCGGGAGCATGGTAATGAGTGATGGTGCCAGGACTTGGCATAAATGTTTTGGCATCTTCTGCATTGATTCGGCATTCGATGGCATGGCCTCGGATGACAACATCTTCTTGTTTGATAGATAACGGTTCACCAGCGGCGATACGAATTTGTTCTGCAACGAGGTCGGTATCGGTTACTTGCTCAGTGACGGGGTGCTCAACTTGGATACGAGTATTCATTTCGATGAAATAGAATTCGCCATCCTGATATAGAAATTCGAATGTACCTGCGCCGCGATAGCCAATTCGAACACAGGCTTCAGCACAGACCTTCCCCATACGTTCACGCAATTCAAGGCTGATACCGGGAGCAGGTGCTTCTTCTAGTACTTTTTGATGGCGGCGCTGCATTGAGCAATCACGCTCACCAAGATGGATGGCATTACCATGCTCATCGGCAAGGACTTGGAATTCAATATGACGTGGATCTTCTAAGAATTTTTCCATGTAGACAATGTCATTGGCAAAAGCCGCTTTAGCTTCACTGCGGGTAAGGGCAATGGCATTAAGGAGATGGGCTTCGCTATGAACTTCACGCATACCACGACCACCACCACCACCAGAGGCTTTGATGATGATTGGGTAGCCAATTCCTTTGGCAAGCCGTAAATTTGTAGCATCGTCATTGCCTAATGGGCCGTCTGAGCCTGGCACACAAGGTACGCCGGCGGCTTTCATTGCGGCAATTGCTGAGACTTTGTCGCCCATTAAGCGAATGGTTTCTGCTTTAGGTCCGATAAAGATAAAGCCACTTTGTTCTACGCGTTCAGAGAAGTCGGCATTTTCTGATAAGAAACCGTAACCAGGATGAATCGCTGACGCATCTGTGATTTCGGCAGCACTAATTAGCGCAGGAATATTAAGGTAGCTTTCGTTAGAAGGTGCTGGACCAATACAGACCGTTTCATCTGCTAATAAGACGTGCTTGAGATCACGATCGACATCGGAATGGACCGCAACGGTTTTAATGCCAAGTTCTTGGCAGGCACGTAAGACACGAAGGGCAATTTCACCTCGATTGGCAATGACAATTTTATCGATCATGATGTTTCTTTATCCATGGTTTATGCTGAGACTAAGTCACTTAAAAGCTGAGTGGACTCTAGATTTATTCAATAATAATGAGGGGTTCGTCGAATTCTACTGCGTGTCCGTTTTCGACTAGGATAGCTTTAATAACACCGCTGCGATCAGATTCAATTTGGTTGAACATTTTCATTGCTTCGATGATGCAAATAACATCGCCTTCAGTGACGGTCTGACCAATTTCGGCAAACGGTGCTGACTCAGGTGATGATGAACGGTAGAAGGTACCAACCATCGGTGACTTAACGGCATTGTTCGTGTTGTTAACAGGTGTCGCAGGTGCAGCTTCTACCTCGGCGGCGGGGGCAGCAGGGGGCACAGCAGCTGGCGCGGCGTGCATGGCAGGTGCCGTCATCATCATTTGCGCTGGATTTGAGTTGTTTCGGCTAATACGTACCGATTCTTCACCTTCTTTAATTTCAATTTCGGCGACGTCCGACTCTTGAATTAAGTCGATCAGTTTTTTGATTTTACGAATGTCCATGAGATAACCTTAAATTTAATGAGTCTGTTTGATGGCGGCTTGGAGTGCGAGTTCATAACCTTGTGCACCTAGGCCACAGATAACGCCAAAAGCGATATCTGATAAATAAGAGTGATGCCTAAATGTTTCCCGCGATTGCACATTGGATAAATGTACTTCGATAAAAGGAATGTTAATGGCAGCTAGCGCGTCACGGATGGCGACGCTAGTGTGGGTGAAAGCGGCAGGGTTGATGATAATGAAATCGGTGCTATTTGTTCTTGCCAGTTGAATTTTATCGACAAGTAAATGCTCGGCATTACTTTGGAAGCTTTCTAATTCATGGCCTTTATTATTGGCATAGCGGGTTAAATTATCAACGATATCTTGTAATGTTTCTGCACCGTAAACTTCAGGTTCGCGTGTCCCTAAGAGGTTTAAATTGGGGCCATGAAGCACGAGAATCTTTGCCATTGTGGAATATTAAAACCTGAATCAAACAAGATGACGCAAATTTTGCACCAGCGCTGCAATATTGTCCAGTTTTTTAGTAGAAAAAGCGCTTTTTTGTCGCTAAATTCGCCGAACTCGGCTTCTAATGGCTATTATTCGATTGCAAGAACGGCGGTTATATGGGCATTGAAATCGCTGGCATTGAGGGTGCCGATAAGGCGGTGTTGTCTGTATTCACTGCCTTGCGGGTCAAAAAATAGAATGGTGGGTGGACCAAAGATACCAAACTGTTTTAATAAGGCTTTGTGCTCGTCGTTGTTATCCGTCATATCAAGCTGTAAAAGTGTGAGATTGGCTAGGGTTGCGACAACGGTTGGATCATGGAAGGTGGTCATTTCCATTGTTTTACATTCAACGCACCAATCGGCATACAGATCCAGCATGACGGGTTGGTTTGATTGTGCGATTGCTTGTTCTAATTCAGCCAGATTAGCGATTTGTTTGAATTTGGCGCCTTGTTGGCTTTGTCCTATTGGGTTAGAAGCAGACGTGATGCCTTGTAATGGTTGCCAAACATTCTGGTTGCCACTGGCGCCGCCTATTATCAAGAGTGCACCATAGATCAAGATAATGATACCTACCCCTTTGGATAGTTTTTCATAGCTATTTGAAGAGAGCGTGAGGGTATTGAGTGCGCCTAAATAAATAGCTGAGACGATGAATAGGCTGCCCCACAGCAGTAAAGCCACCCAACCAGGAATAATACGCTCGAGTAACCAAATAGATAAGCCGAGCATGAGCACGCCGAAGACGGCTTTGATGCTATCCATCCATGCACCCGCTTTCGGTAATAAACTACCAGCCGATGTGCCGATGACGAGCAGTGGGAGGCCCATGCCCATACTGAGCGCGAATAAGGCGGATGCTCCGAGAATGGGGTCGCCTTGTTGACCAATAAAAATTAAGGCACCTGCGAGTGGCGGTGCAAGGCAAGGCCCAACAATAAGACCTGATAATAAGCCCATTAATGCAACGCCAGCGAGTTTACCGCCTTTTTGTTCGTGGCTGATTTGGTGTAGACGATCTTGTAAGCCTTGTGGAAGTTGTAATTCGTAGAGGCCAAACATTGAGAGCGATAAGATAACGAAAAGGGCGCTGAAACTCCCAATTATCCATGGGTTTTGTAACATGGTTTGAATGTTTGCGCCGAGTAAGCCGGTGAGTAAGCCTGCGACAGTGTAAGTCACCGACATGGCAAGGACATAGACGAGTGATAAGGTGAATGCTCTGCGAGTGGTGATGTGGTCACCTTCTCCGACAATGATACTTGATAAAATGGGAATCATTGGGAATACGCAAGGGGTGAAGGCCAGTAGGATGCCGATTCCAAAAAAGCTGAGCAACACCTTAAATAGGTTGTCTTGGGCTAAGCTTTGAGCAAGTTGGTCTTGTTGAGATAAGGGTTGTATTGCTTGTGTCGAGACAGTGTTGTCGTTAGTGGCTGTGTAGGCGGGTAGCAGTAATTCAACGCTTTTTTTAGTTGGTGGGTAACAAATATTGAAGGTTTCTGAGCAACCTTGATAATGCGCAATGAAAGTGATGGCTTGTTCTGTTTGACTGCGGTTGAGCGAGAGGGGAATATGAATGTCGTGGAGATATACCTCTGTTGGCCCAAAGATTTCATCATCTTTGACTTTGCTCTTTGGTAAATCGTAAGGCAAGATTTGAATCGGCGACTCAGCTTGGATTTCAAACTTAATTTTATCTTTATATAGATAGTTGCCCGGCGCAACGGCGAATCGCGCTGATAAAACTGTGGGGGTATCGACGTCGAGTGTAAATTGAAAGGCTTCATCTTGTGTCGGCGGCATGGCTTCATCGCTGCTGCTGTTAAATAGATCAGCCTCAGCAGGAATAAGGAATGCCAGACTGAGCATCAAAAAGAGGTACAGATGTTTTTTCATATTTTATTTCATACCGTTTGGTCGATTTGTGTTTACATTGACTCCGCTGGGAGGCAATTGTTTCATTTTTTCAGATAAAAAACGAATTCGTTATGCTACTGTAGCGCTTTTGATGTTTCATGATTAAGATTTAATATAATGAAAAATAGCCCAGCAGCCAAAACACCTTTGCCGCAAACGACAGGGTTTGATTTTGCCAGAATGTCGGTAGCGATATTGTTTTTGGCGTTAGTTCTCGTCTTCGCTTATCTCTTCACCAACCCCAGTGCGAACCATTTATTTTTAGCTGTTGCTGCCGTATTCGGTGGCTATATGGCGATGAATATTGGTGCAAATGATGTCGCTAATAATGTTGGGCCCGCTGTCGGCTCGAAAGCGATGACGATGGGTTGGGCCATTGTCATCGCGATGGTTTTTGAGGCGAGTGGTGCTTTTATTGCCGGTGGCGATGTGGTTTCAACGATCAAGAAAGGCATTATTGATATTGAAGCGTTTGGGGATGATACCGAGCATTTTTTATGGGCGATGATGGCTGCATTACTCGCGGCGGCTTTATGGTTGAATTTAGCGACAATGGCCCGGGCGCCGGTATCGACAACGCATTCGATTGTCGGTGGTGTGATGGGGGCTGGTATTGCGGCTGCAGGTTTTAATATTGTCAATTGGAACACAATGGCGAAAATTGCCAGCTCATGGGTGATTTCTCCGGTTATTGGTGGTGTGATCGCCGCATTATTCTTATTTGCGATTAAGAAAACGATTGTTTTTAAAGACGATAAAATGGCGGCGTCTTACCGCTGGGTGCCGGTCTATGTTGCGTTGATGGCGTGGGCCTTTGTGACGTATTTGGTGTTAAAAGGTTTGAAGAAAATTTGGCCGCAGATGCTGAATTTAGTTAATGATGTGTTCTTTTTCAGTGTGGAAGTGACTAAGAAACCTTCTTTTTTGACGGCTGCGTTGTTAGGTGGCCTAGTGGCTATTTTAGTGTATAGCATTGTCAAAAAGCGCCTTCGTTCGAAGTTGAAACGGTTAGATAACACCCGCAAGAGCGTTAATGTTTTATTTACGATTCCCCTCATTTTTGCTGCGTCATTATTGAGCTTCGCCCATGGTGCGAACGATGTCGCTAATGCGATAGGGCCTTTGGCCGCGATCAATGATGCGGTGATGACCGGTGGGATTTCGGCTAAAGCAGAGATTCCGTTTTGGGTGATGGCTGTGGGTGCATTTGGTTTGGCGCTCGGTTTGGCTTTATATGGCCCACGCCTGATTAAGACCGTGGGCAGTGGCATTACGGATTTAGACCCGATTAGGGCCTTCTCAGTCGCAATGGCGGCGGCGATTACCGTTATTATCGCGAGCCAATTAGGCTTGCCTGTGAGTTCAACCCATATTGCGATTGGCGGTATTTTTGGGGTTGGCTTGTTACGCCAAAGGCTTGATAAGAATAGTACGTTAAAAGCCGAAATCGCGCGGGAAAAAGCATTAGTAAGAGGTGAGAAAGTGCGCTTACGGGCTTTATATGACAAGTTGAGCGCTGTTGAAGTTAAACAAAATAGGACGGCTGCTGATTCTGAAGAAATGCTTCGAATATACAAATTGATTGATGAAGAAAGAGTCGTCATTAAAGCGGCTAAAAAAGAATTAAAGAAAGATCAAAAGAGCCTTTATATCAAGCAAGGTATGATTCAAAAAATCATTACGGCTTGGTTGATTACCGTGCCTTCTGCAGCGGTTTTATCCGCCTGCATTTATTATATTATTGAAAGTATGATGACTTAGGCGATAGGCTTTAATTGAATGCAGCACCAGTGAAAGACGCGAAACAGGTTCTTAAAACCTTATTTGGTTATGATGCTTTTCGTCATAGCCAGGAACAGATTATCCAAACGGTGGTTGAAGGCGGCGATGCGCTGGTATTAATGCCAACGGGTGGTGGTAAATCATTGTGTTATCAGATTCCTGCCATGGTACGTGATGGTGCGGCTGTGGTGGTGTCGCCGCTGATTGCTTTGATGCAAGATCAAGTTGATGCTTTACAGCAATTGGGAATCAATGCGGCCTTTATTAACTCAAGTCAGACGTCGGAAGAGGTCAGACAAGTTGAGGAGCAGCTATCAACCGGTGAGTTAAAACTACTTTATATTGCCCCCGAACGTTTGCTCATGTCGAAGATGTTAGGGCTATTATCATCTTGCCAGCTAGCGTTATTTGCGATTGATGAAGCCCATTGTGTATCGCAATGGGGTCATGATTTTAGGCAGGATTATCAACAGCTTAAAATATTGCATGAGCAGTTTCCGGCCGTCCCTCGGATTGCGTTAACCGCAACGGCTGATCAGCGAACACGTGAAGAAATTATTAAGCAGCTGGCGCTGGATGACGCCAAGGTGTTTATTAGCAGTTTTGACCGTCCTAATATTCATTATGCGATTTCTGAAGGCAATAACCCCAAAAACAGGCTTTGGCAGTTTCTTGAGCAAAACCATGCTTCTGATGCTGGGATTGTTTATTGTTTATCGCGGAAAAAAGTAGAAGCTATTGCTGAGTGGTTAAGCGAGCAAGGTCGTGTTGCATTACCATACCATGCGGGTTTATCTCAGGCGGTTCGCCAGAAAAATCAACACCGATTTTTACGAGAAGAAGGTGTGATTATCGTGGCGACGATCGCTTTCGGTATGGGGATTGATAAACCAGATGTGCGATTTGTAGCGCATTTAAACTTGCCAAAAAGTATTGAAGCTTATTATCAGGAAACGGGTCGTGCTGGTCGTGATGGTGCGCCTGCGAATGCGTGGATGGCGTATGGCTTGCAAGATGTGATTACATTACGACAGTTTATGCAAGATTCTAATGCCGATGAAGCGCATAAGCGTGTTGAACATCATAAGCTAGAATCGATGCTGGGGCTGTGTGAGTTAATCAGCTGTCGCCGCCAAGCAATTTTGGCTTATTTTGATGAGGCTGGTGGCGAGAAGTGTGGGCATTGTGATAATTGCCAAAACCCACCAGCGCAATGGGATGCGACAGAGGATGTACGCAAAGCGTTGTCGTGCGTTTATCGCACTGAGCAACGGTTTGGTGTTAATTATATTATTGATATTCTGTTGGGTAAGCTTGATGAGCGGATTCAACAAAATGGTCATGACAAGTTAAGCACTTTTGGGTTGGGCCAACACAAAACAGGAGTAGAATGGCGCAGCGTCTTTAGGCAATTAATTGCGTTAGGTTATGTCGATATTGATGTGTCACGTTATGGCGCACTCTGCCTGACAGAACAATGCAGAGAACTTTTGAAAGGGGATCAAACTTTAGCATTACGCCAATATGAACAGCCAAGCAAAGTCAGTAAAGAAAGTAAGAAGAAGTCATTAATTCGACCACAAGATCAAGATCTGTGGGAAGGGTTAAGGTCATTGCGTTTACGGTTAGCTGAAGCGCTGGGTGTGCCGCCTTATGTGGTATTCCATGATGCAACATTGCAGGAAATGTTAAAACATCGGCCGGATAGCTTAGCGAAGATGGCGAAAATTTCGGGCGTCGGCGAGCAAAAATTACTGCGGTATGGTGATGATTTTATAGCCGAGATTGCAAAATACCCTTTGTCGCCTTTATTGGATAATCGCTTGAGTGCGACAGTAAACGAAACATTGTTATTACATGAACAAGGTTTGGCGATTGACGCTATTGCAGCGGAGCGTGCGATTAAAGACACCACGGTTTATAGTCATTTGGCTGAGGCGATTGAAGTGGGGCTATTGGATGTGAACACGGTTTTAGGCGTCTCTGAGTCTGAATACCTTGCGGTTGTACGGATGATTGATTCGTTTGGTGATATTGAGAAAGGTAAGCTAAAACCGGTTTATGATGCGTTAGATGGTGAGTATGGTTATGGCTTTTTGCGGTGTGTTCGGGCCAGTATGTAAGTCTGTTAACTCCCTTTAGGCATATTTTGGTATAAGTGTTATAAATCTGTCATATTTGATCAGTATTATGCTGAGTCAATTGTAATTGACGAAAGGTTAGCGCATGGCAACACAAGTTTTAGTCGTAGAAGATGACGCCGCTATCAGAGATATGCTGTGCTTTTCGTTACGCCACTCAGGTTTTAAATGTGATGCAGTGGGTGACGGCGAATCAGGCTTAGCATTGCTTAAACTACAGCAGCCAGACATTATTTTATTAGACTGGATGTTACCGGGCATTGATGGCATTGAGTTTATCCGCCGTTTGCGTGCTAATGAATACACGGCAGAGATTCCAGTGATTATGTTGACAGCAAAAGGCGAAAGCGAAGACATGGTTAAAGGCTTGAGCGTCGGTGCTGATGATTATGTGAATAAGCCATTTTCACCACCAGAGTTGATGGCGAGAATTAAAGCGCTTCTACGGCGCTGTCAATTACCTGAGTCAGATGAGGCTCAGGCACTGGTGTTTGGCGGCCTGAAATTAGACATAAAAAGCCACCGTGTCACGATTGATGATGATCGACTTGATTTGGGCCCAACAGAATTTCGCTTATTACATTTCTTCATGAAAAACCCGGAACGGGCGTATACCCGTGGCCAATTACTGGACCAAGTTTGGGGCGATACTGTTTATATTGAGGAGCGGACAGTCGATGTGCATATCCGACGTTTGCGTAAGGTGTTAGAACCGATGGAATATGATCATTTAGTGCAGACGGTCCGTGGTGTTGGTTATCGTTTTGCGGCAGATTAAGTGAGCCTAATGTGATGCGCTGGGACTATTGGCGGTTATTGACTGTTATCAGTATTGCTGGTTTTGTCGGTTTATTATTTGGTCAGATGATGACCTTTTTATTTTTTGCCGCTTTGTTATATGCCCTCTGGTTACAAAGAGCGTGGTTTCAACTCAATAAATGGTTGAAAAAGCCTAAAAAAAACCGATCGCCGGCTGGGGAAGGAGTCATTAATGACGTTTGTCGTGAGATTGAGCAGGTTCGTCAGCAAAATAATACGCGAAAGAAAAAGCTAGCGGGCTATTTAAAACGGTTCCAGTCGGCGACATCGGCGCTACCGGATGCGATCGTGGTATTGGGTGAGTTTGGTGAAGTTGATTGGGCGAATGACTCGGCCAAAGCCCTTTTAGGAGTGCGCTGGCCCCGCGATAGTCATGTCAGGGTTAATAATTTGATTCGTGACCCTGAGTTTCAGCAGTTGATCGCGTACTCGGATGCGATTGGTAAAACAGTGGTGGTGGCATCACCAGTTGATTCTGATATTAGGCTGGAAATTAAAATCGTTAAATATATGGGCGGCGGCCGAATGTTGGTGGCGCGGGATATGACGCAAACGGTTAAGCTTCAGAAAATGCGACGTGATTTTGTGGCGAACGTATCCCATGAATTGCGCACGCCATTAACAGTATTGCATGGCTATCTTGAGATGTTTGATGATGAAACGCCGTCTGAGCAATGGCAAAATGCCTTGCCTGCGATGCGCGAGCAGTCTGAGCGAATGAGCGAGATGCTGAATGAATTATTGGCGTTGTCGCGGCTAGAAACAGGTGAAAAAGCATTGCAAGTCGCGCCGACGGATGTCGGCATGGTTTTGCAGGGTATTATTGCTGATGCCAAGCAATTATCCCAATATGATAATCATGACATTGTCTTGCGTTTAGAGAGCGACCGCTGGTTACTGGCTGATCCTGATGAATTACGTAGTGCACTTTCGAACCTTGTCTTTAATGCTGTGAAATATACGCCACCGGGATGCAAAATTTCGGTGACGTGGCTGGTCAATGAGCAGGAAGGTATGATTGCTGTTCACGATGACGGTGAAGGGATTGCTGAGCACCATTTAGATCGCTTAACCGAGCGTTTTTACCGTGTTGATAGTGGCCGCTCTGAAGGCGTAGGTGGCACCGGTTTAGGCCTCTCGATAGTTAAGCATGTTCTGCAACGCCATGATGCTGTATTGCGTATTAACAGTGAGGTCGGTCAAGGATCGACGTTCGCCTGTTGCTTTCCGATTCGCAGTGTCGTCAATAAACCTCAGGGGCTCAATATCGTCAACGCTTAGTTTTTATTTTTTGTCATACAATTGTCATAATTTTTTCATATCCTTGTCATATTAAATCTCGATACTGGGTGCAGTAAGTTTCATTACTACACACTTTTAATTTGGGAGTTGGACAATCATGTTTATGAAAAAACTGGCACTTTTAGGGACTGCGGTCTCAATGACTTTTTCTGCAGCAGCTTTTGCAGATGTCGATGCTGCATTACCTGATTATCAAAAGTCGAGTGGCGTTTCTGGCAAGCTGTCTAGTGTTGGTTCGGATACGCTGGCTAACTTGATGACGCTTTGGGCGGAAGAGTTTAAACGTGAATACCCCAATGTGAGTATTCAAATTCAAGCGGCAGGTTCATCCACTGCACCACCAGCATTGACTGAGGGGACAGCCAGCTTTGGACCCATGAGTCGGAAGATGAAAGACAAGGAAACAGGGGCATTCGAAGCTAAATTCGGCTACAAACCTACCCCCATTCGTGTTGCCATTGATGCGTTAGCTGTTTATGTACACAAAGATAACCAAATCGAAGGGTTAAGCGTTCCTCAAGTGGATGCCATTTTCTCTGCGACACGTAAATGTGGCTACCCTGAAGACATTCGTAACTGGTCACAATTAGGCAGTAATTTGGGCAGTATCCAAATTTACGGCCGTAATTCTGTGTCTGGTACTTATGGTTACTTTAAGAAGAAAGCACTTTGTAAAGGTGACTTTAAAGATAATGTGAACGAGCAGCCTGGTTCAGCTTCTGTCGTACAGGGTGTGACTAAATCTTTAAATGGACTTGGTTACTCGGGTATTGGTTACAAAACATCGGGTGTTAAAGCATTGGCTTTAACTAAGAAGCCAGGTGGTGAGATGATTCCTGCGACAAAGGCTAATGCCGCGAATGGCTCTTACCCATTATCACGATACCTTTATGTTTATGTGAATAAAGCCCCGAACAAACCTTTATCGCCCATTGACCGTGAATTTATTAAATTGGTGCTTTCTAAAATCGGTCAGAAGGTAGTGGTTAAGGATGGTTATGTGCCATTGCCTATCGCGGTAGTAGAAAAAGAGTTGGCTAAGATTCAGTAAGTTTCTATAGTAAGAAAAGTGAGAACACCCTGGACTAGGTGTACAGGGTGTTTTCACATTCAACATTTAAAGTTGGTTTTAATTATGTCCATTATTTCATCAGTCTGGGTTGTGAGTTGTTAAGTCATGGTTGAACATTCATCAATTGGCAGCGTATTACCTGCTGCAAATTCACCGGTCGCGATGAGACGACGCGCCTGGCGTGAGTTTAAAGACCGGACTGCACGGTATGGCGTTGCACTAGGTGGCGTCTCGGTTATTTTTGCCATTGTCTTGATTTTCTTTTATCTGCTTTATGTGGTGATGCCGTTATTTAGTGGTGCAGGTATAGCAACCGAAGCTGAATACAGCATGACAGAAAATAAAGCGGTTCATATAGCACTCAATGAATATAACGATGTGGCCTTTTCTGCTGATGCGTCGGGACATATCCACTTTTTTGATGCACATTCTGGGCAGGGAATATCAACGCCCGTTCTGCCGCTTGCAGAAGATGCGGTTGTGCGTAGTTTTAGTAGAGGTGATTTCAGCACCGGTGTAATGGCTTACGGTTTGGACGATGGTCGGGCCTTGGTGTTCAAACGAGATTATAAAATCAGCTATCCTGATGATAAGCGTCAGGTGACGCCTTTGATTCGTTATCCTTTGGGAGAGACGTTATTAAACGTGGCAGTCTCAAGTGAGGCATTGGTTTTATTAGCGGTACAAAGCAATGATGAGCAAACCACGCTTGTTGGTTTGACGGGAAAAAATACGCTGGCGGTTTTGGGTTTGATTCGTGAAGAAGATTTCATGGATGAAGATGCGTTTACGATCGAAGAAAAACGGTCGGAGATTCAGTTATCAGAGGCTGAAAAAATCACCCATATGCAGATGGATATTGATCAGCGTGAATTGTATTTAGTCGATGTTGCAGGATTCTTAATTTACTACGATATCAGTGATATCACTCAGCCACGTTTAATACAGAAGATTAAGGCTGTACCGTCGGGTGTTGAGGTGACTGCGTTTGAGTTTTTAACCGGTGGTATTTCAGTTTTAGTGGGCCGGAGTGATGGCCAGATTGATCAGTGGTTTCCGCTGCGAGACCAAGATAATAATTACACCTTACATAATGTGCGGCATTTTAAAGCTCAGACTGCACCGATTGTTGCGTTGGCGCCTGAATATTCACGAAAAGGATTTTTAGCGTTAGATGCGGATGGTCAATTAGGCATTTATCACACAACAGCAGAGCGGACTTTATTAGTCGAACCCTTGCTCGACAATGCAAATGCGGCGATGGGACTTTCTCCGCGTGCGAATGGCTTATTGACGCTATCGAATGATGGTAAAGCAATATTGACGACATTAGATAATGAGCATCCAGAAGTCTCTTGGCATTCTTTGTGGCAAGAAGTCTGGTATGAAAGTCGTGATAAACCAGAATATATTTGGCAATCGTCTTCGGCGAGTAATGATTTTGAGCCTAAATTCAGCTTGAGTCCGCTGACATTCGGTACGATCAAAGCGGCTTTTTACGCCATGATGGTGGCCGTCCCGTTAGCGATTATGGGGGCCATTTATACCGCTTACTTCATGTCGCCAAAAATGCGGACAATGGTCAAGCCAACCATTGAAATTATGGAAGCATTACCCACCGTTATTTTGGGTTTTTTGGCTGGGTTATGGTTAGCCCCGATTGTTGAGGGTAATTTGCCCGGGGTGTTCTCCATTTTGGTGATGCTGCCCATTATGACGATATTAACGGCCTATTTGTGGATGAAGTTACCGGCTTCATTTCGTGAGTCCATTCCTGATGGTTGGGAGGCGGCGATCTTAGTCCCAGTTGTGATTTTGGTCGGTGTTGTGTCGATGTTGATGAGCCCGACGCTTGAACTCTGGTTGTTCAACGGTGATATGCCAAGGTGGCTTGATGATATCGGTGTTGGCTTTGATCAGCGTAATTCCTTGGTGGTGGGTTTGGTCATGGGTTTTGCGGTGATTCCAACTATTTTTTCGATTACAGAAGATGCGATTTTTGGGGTGCCGAAACATTTAACAATTGGCTCGTTGGCATTAGGTGCAACGCCATGGCAAACCTTGACCCGCGTCGTGTTATTGACGGCGAGTCCAGGGATATTTTCTGCAGTGATGATTGGGTTAGGCCGTGCCGTGGGTGAAACGATGATTGTGTTGATGGCGACCGGTAATACACCGATTATGGACTTTAATATTTTTGAAGGTTTCCGCGCTTTGTCTGCCAATATTGCGGTTGAAATGCCTGAAGCTGAAGTCGCCAGTACGCATTATCGTGTCTTGTTCTTGGCTGCTTTAGTGTTGTTTATGGCGACGTTTATTTTTAATACGGTTGCTGAAGTTGTTCGTCAGCGTTTACGTGTTAAATACAGCAGTCTTTAGGTGAGTAAAACAATGGCTAATCAATCTGTTTCTTCTTGGTTTAAAAACGGTACGCCCTGGGTTTGGCTTAATGCAGGTGCAGTGAGTATCAGTTTGGTCATGGTGGTTGGCTTGTTAGGGCTGATTGCGGTTCGTGGTTTGAGCCATTTTTGGCCTGCTGATATTGTGGCGGTTGATTATACCGAGCCTGGTCGCGAGTCGATCCAGTTATTGGGTGAGTTTATAGATAAGGAAACGGTGTCGGCCTTGCGCTTGAAAAGTGCTGGTGTTGATTTGCCAGAAGGGAAAACGTCGGCACAGCGTTTCTTACTAAAAATTGGTAACCGGGACTATTTTGGCTTGGACTTTAGATGGGTTTTTGGCCCCTGGATGTCTGAGGGAAAGTATCCTGAAAACGTGGTCGCAGTTGAGCGTCGAGAGTGGGGCCATTTTTATGGTTATTTGAGCGGTGTTAAAGAAGATGGTCAAGTGGTGGCAAGTGGTGATGCCGCTTGGGATGAACTGCAAAACCGGCTTGAGCGTGCGAATGGCTTGGTCGATCAAATCAAAGCGATTGAGAAATACGAGATTGGCGATATTAATCATGGCTTAGAATCTCTGCGGTTGGAAGCGCGCGCGCTTGAAATGGCGGGTGTTAATGAAGGTGCTTTGCAGCACCAAGAAATTGCACAATCGCGGCAAGGCTGGAATGAACAATATAAGGTGTTACAGAAAGAATTAGCAGGCCTCTATACCGCATTGAACCGTGATCAAATGATGATGACGATGTCAGATGGCCGTGAGGTTGAGATTCCCTTGTCGAAAGTGGTTGATGCCTATCGCCCGAACGCGATGAGCACATTGGATAAATTGGCTTTTTATTTCCATGAGGTCTGGAAGTTTATTTCTGGCAATCCACGAGAAGCCAATACCGAAGGCGGTATTTTCCCGGCTATTTTTGGTACGGTGATGATGGTGTTAATTATGGCCGTTTTGGTCACGCCATTTGGTGTCATCGCGGCAGTTTATTTAAAAGAGTATGCGACGCAAGGCCCAATGATTAGCCTGATTCGTATTGCCGTGAATAATTTAGCAGGTGTGCCATCGATCGTCTATGGCGTGTTTGGGCTCGGGTTCTTTGTTTATTTCTTAGGTGGCAATATTGATGAGCTGTTTTTTGCAGCCAGTTTGCCATCACCGACTTTCGGTACGCCGGGCTTATTATGGGCGTCATTAACCTTGGCAATTTTGACAGTGCCCGTAGTGATTGTGGCGACGGAAGAGGGCTTATCTCGTATCCCCCGGAATATCCGTGAAGGGAGTTTGGCCTTGGGCGCAACGAAAGCCGAAACATTATGGCGGACGGTCTTGCCGATGGCAGCACCCGCGATGATGACGGGGTTAATTTTAGCTGTTGCACGGGCAGCGGGCGAGGTGGCGCCATTGATGATGGTGGGCGTGGTCAAACTAGCGCCGGCATTAGCGGTGGATACCATGGCGCCCTATTTACATTTAGACCGCCAGTTTATGCATTTGGGTTTCCATATCTATGATGTGGGTTTCCAGAGTCCTAACGTCGAGGCGGCAAGACCTTTGGTTTATGCAACGGCCTTATTATTGGTCATGATTATTATTGTGTTAAATATCACGGCGATTAGTATTCGTAATCGTTTACGTGAAAACGCTAAAGCAAGTGAGAATTAAGATGGAAGCAACGAATTCACAACAGACTACTGCCGCTCGTGCGATTGATATTGAGTCATTACAGCGTGGACAAAAGCTGGATATGGCCAATGAAACGATTTGCCTAGAAGTTAACAATTTCAATTTGTTTTATGGCAAAAAACAAGCTTTATTTGATGTCAATATGAAGATTGCTAAAAACCGCGTAACGGCTTTTATCGGGCCGAGTGGTTGTGGTAAATCAACGTTATTACGGAGTTTTAACCGGATGAATGATTTAATTGATTCGGTAGAGATTTCAGGCGAGATGTTATTGGATGGTCAAGATTTAAATAAACCTTCGGTGAATGTCGCCGACTTACGACGTCAAGTGGGGATGGTCTTTCAAAAACCAAATCCTTTCCCCAAATCTATTTATGAGAATGTCGCTTATGGTTTACGGCTACAAGGCATTAATGACCGTTCAACATTAGATAAAGTGGTTGAGAAATCGTTGAAGGGGGCGGCATTGTGGGATGAGGTGAAAGACCGCCTGCAGGAATCGGCAATGGGCATGTCGGGTGGTCAGCAGCAGCGTTTGGTGATTGCACGTGCGATTGCGATTGAGCCTGAAGTGTTGTTATTGGATGAACCCGCTTCAGCCTTGGATCCGCTTTCTACATTGAAGATTGAAGAGCTAATTTATGAACTTAAAGAACAATATACGATTGTTATCGTGACGCACAATATGCAACAAGCAGCCCGTGTTTCTGATTACACCGCGTTTATGTATATGGGTGAGTTGATTGAGTTTGGTGCGACGGATGAGTTGTTTACCAACCCTGCGAAAAAGCAAACAGAAGATTATATTACAGGCCGTTATGGATAACGCTAAAAGCGAATAGGAGTTTTTTATGGTGACAAGTTCACAGCATATCTCTCAACAATTTGAGAAAGAATTACAGGATATTCGATCATTGGTTTTAGCGATGGGCGGATTAATCGAGCAACAAGTCGCGAATGCACAGAAAGCATTATTAACCGGTGATAGTGAGTTGGCGCGGAGCGTGATTGCGTTGGATGAGGACGTAAATGACTTTGAAGTTCGCATTGATGAAGAATGCATTCAAATTATTGCACTGCGCCAGCCAACGGCGAGTGATTTACGTTTGGTTGCTGGTATTTTGAAGACCATTACTGATTTAGAGCGCATTGGTGATGAGTCGGTGAATATTGCTCGAATGGCGATGAATTTATCTGAAAAAGATCGGCCTAAGAAAAATTACCGTGAGTTGCAGTCAATGGGTAACCATATTTTGGGTATGTTGCGTGATGCCTTGGACGCCTTTGCCCGTTTTGATGCCGAGCAGGCGATCAAAGTGGCGCACGAAGATCAGGATATTGATTCTGAGTATGAAGGCATTATTCGCCAGTTGATTACCTATATGATGGAAGATCCCCGTACGGTGACACAAGCGATTGATATGATGTGGTCAGCGCGCGCTCTAGAGCGTATCGGTGACCATGCGTCTAATATTTGTGAGCACATTATTTATTTGGTTGAAGGTAAAGATGTGCGTCATTTGAGTCTTGAAAAAATGGCGGAGGTCGTTCGAGAAGGCAAACGTTAAGCGTATATTTGATTGTTGTTGCTTTATGAAGCCCGCCATGAGCGGGTTTTTTATGCGGCCAATATTTTTATCTGGGCTAAAGCTTGGCAGACATTGGTTTAGTCATGCAGAATAGGCCCATGGAAAAACAGACTGAACAGACAATCTTAGCGGCTGTAGATTTAGGATCTAACAGTTTTCACATGGTGATCGCGAAGTTACGGGATGATCATTTTCAAACTGTTGATAAATTAAAGGAGATGGTTCAGCTTCGCGCGGGTTTAGATAAGCAGGGTCGTTTAAGCGGACCTTCACAAGAACGTGCTTTAGCGTGTTTAGAGCGGTTTGGTCAGCGTATTAGAAACTTGCCGAAAGGCAGTGTCCGTGTCGTGGGTACCAACACGTTGAGGGTCGCAAAAAATAGTGACGCTTTTTTGAAAAAAGCGAAAAAAGCGTTAGGCCATTCTATTGAAATTATAGAGGGTGAGGAAGAAGCGCGGCTTATTTATTTAGGTGTCTCGAATGCGCTGAGTTTTGATGATACGAGACGTTTGGTGATGGATATTGGTGGTGGCAGTACTGAGTTCATTATCGGCGAGCGGTTTGAAGGGATCGAGCGTGAAAGTTTGGGTATGGGGTGTGTTAGTTTCTCCCAGCAATTTTTTGCTGATGGTATTTTATCTCATGATCGTATGAAGACCGCTATTATTGCTGCTGCAACGCGGTTAAGGGCGGTTCAAAAACATTACCGAGATGTCGGCTGGGAAGAAGCGGTTGGTGCATCCGGTACAATTCGGTGTGTGGCCAGTATTGTTAAGGAAGCAGGCTGGGCGATTGATGGCACGATTACGCTTGAGTCACTCGATAAGTTGATTGAGGTAATGGTTAGCGCCGGTCATATAGATTCGATGGCTTTAGCTGGGTTGAGTGATGAACGTCGTTCTGTTTTACCTGGTGGGGTGGCTGTTTTAAAAGCGTCGTTTGAGCAATTGAAAATCAAACAAATGACGTTGTCTGATGGCGCGCTGAGAGAAGGGATTTTGAATGACCTACTGGGTCGTATTAGTCATGATGATGAACGTGACCGTACGGTCTCTGCGATGGCTAGGCGCTATCATGCGGATCAAAAACAGACTGAGCGTGTCGTGCTTATGTTGGATCAGTTTTTTGATCAGGTCGCAAAATCATGGCGGTTTGAGCCGTATCATCGTCAGCAGCTTCACTGGGCAGCTAGTTTGCATGAGATAGGATTATCTATTGCACATCACCAATATCAGAAGCATTCTCACTATTTGTTAGCCAATTCTAATTTGCCGGGCTTTTCGCGTGAAGAGCAAGCAGCTTTAGCGGTTATTGTCCGAGGCCAAAGACGGCGTTTTCCTGTTAAATATATTAAGCGTTTGCCAAAAGGAACGCAGTTGGTCACACAGCGGTTGGCGGTGTTGCTGCGTTTAGCGATGGTGTTTAATCGGGGGCGTAGTGTTGTTGGTACGACACCCGTTAAAATTCAAGTAACAGCAAAAGAAGTGAGGCTACTTTTACCTGTCGGTTGGTTAGCCGAACACCCTTTAACCGAGGCTGATTTATTGCAAGAAGTCGTTTATTTGCAAGCGACTGATTTGCGCCTAACGATTCGGGAAGAGGCTTAGTTCGCGTCGCAATTGACGGCAATATCATTGCCGAGCGGTAATGATTGGCATAATAATATTTTGCCTTTTTCTTTATCGTTATCCGATAATATTTCACTACTACGCATCACAACATCGCCGGCAGTTTTGATGACGGTACACATGCCACAGCTTGCTTTTTGACAAAAGTAGGCGGGCTTTAAGTCGTGTGCGAGCATGCTTTCTAAGAGTGTTTGTCCAGCAAGATAAGGCACAGTGTGATTTTCGCCGTCTAATAATGCATCGAAACTGGCGATATCATTAGCGACTTCAACGTCGATATTCGCAGCAGGCTCGGCGTCAGAAATGAAGCGTTCAAGGGCAATGTTTTGATCAGCAACGCCCAATTTTTGTAGGGCATTTTCGGTTAAATCCATAAAGGGCGTTGGGCCACAAATGAAGAAGTCTTGTTCTAGCTGGTTCTCGATGAACTGGTTGATGGTTTTTTCGTTGACGCGGCCATTTTCATTACTGAGGTGATGGTGGCAGTTAAAGCGTTCTGGGTAGCGTTGACTCAATTCCTCTAATTGCTGCTCGAAGATGATCTGTTGTTGATTTGAGTTGGCGTAAAACAGAGTGACGGCTAATTCTGTATTGGCCAAGGTGTGTTTTATGATTGAAATGATGGGTGTAATGCCACTGCCAGCAGCAAAGAGTGTCAGAGGATGGTGATGGCTTGTTGGTACAAAGCGGCCGCTAGGTGGGGCGATATCAATGATGTCACCGACGTTGATGCTATCGTTAAGTAAGTTAGAGGCTCTGCCGTCTTTGACGCGTTTTACTGTGATGGTGTGTCGGTTTTTATCTGGGCTGCTAGACAATGAGTAACAGCGGTCAAGATAGTTGTCTTCCCAAGGTAGGCGTAAGGACAAAAACTGACCAGCTTGAAACTGGAAAAGGCTTTGATACTTGTCTTCTATTTCAAAAGTAAATGATTTTGTAAGCGACGTCTCTTCAATAATATCACTGACGACAAGTGGGTAAAAATTCATTATTTGAGCCTTTAAGATTAAGCAGTTTTTTAACTGTTTAAATTTTGAAAACAATTATTATACCGCGAAGGCAAGATTTGTTCAGTTGTCGATATTAAAGTGGGAGGCTGCAGTGAGGAAGGGAAATTTATTAGGTGCATCCCCTCTCCAGATTGAGAGGGGGGAGGAGATGATGAATAAGGTTTCTTAGAAGTCGACGTTGATATTGATGTAGCCGCTTCTACCAATGCCCGGTAAGCGATCGCCAACTGCGACATCAGTATCTCCGGCCGCTCGGTTAAAGCCGCCTAGGTGATTTGCATATCCACGGTCGAAGAGGTTGTTAACACCTGCCGTCAGCATGATATTAGATGTCGCTTGGTATTGACCAGAGAGATGGAATAAAGCATATCCTCCCGTTTTCTCTTCGTCATTTTGCTGTGCAATTTTGTTTTGTTTAGCGACAGTTTCAGCCTCAAAACCAATACGCCATGTAGGTTGAATATAGCTCAACATGGTTCGGGCATTAAGCGGTGCAATACGGTAAAGATTATCGTTAGTATCACGACGTTTGCCTCGTACGTAGGCGACAGTACCATCTAGTTGCCACTCAGAAGTGATAGCAGCTAACCAATTGATATCAATACCGTATAATTTGGCATCGACATTAGCATATTGTAGTGGTGTCGTATCCCCACCAAACCCTAGATTACTACTTACCATCACTAGGGGCGTATCAGTCAAATCTGCAGTAACGCCTTGAATATAGTCATTGATATGGTGATAGAAAATACGCGGTGAGGCAGCAAATTTTTGATTGTGCCAATCTAAACCAAGCTCAAACTGGTATGCGACTTCTTCATCTAAATCAACATCACCAATATATTGGTTACCATCAGCTAGGCCAGCTGTAACTTCAATCGGTGCCCATAAGTAGCGTTCTTGATAACTTGGTGCACGTGTTTTACGAGCCAAACCAACTTCGAGAGTGGTTTGTTCAGTCAATTGGTGTTTGAAAACAGCGACAAGATCGATAAGATGATCTTCTTGATCAAGACCGCTAGCATTAAACCTATCACGCAGCACACCGAGAGGAGCTGGCAAGCCTGTAGAAATAGAAACGTCATCAGCGTTTGATTTGATTAAGCTGTAACGGATACCTGTTTCAATATCCCAACCATTACTCTGGCCTTGCCATTCAGCAAATACACTGTATCGGTCGCGTTCAACTTCATTGAAAGCTTCAATAAAGAAAGCATCATTGTTTGGGTTGAAGATAGTGGTGTTGTGTTCTGCCTGATCTAGATCGAAGCCAACCGTTAGGTTATGTTGTTGATATTGGCCGCTGATACCATAGGCTTCGACATCGGGCCGGACAAATCGCTGTAACATGGCAACTTTGTCTCTTTGTGTGAAATTATCCATTTCATGTTCAACATCTTGATAGCGGAAACGAAGTTGGTAATTAGCATCATTTTGCAGCTCGCTGCCAAATTTGAATTTATAGTTTTCACCTCGGAAAAACACAATATCCATTGGCAGTGTTGGTGTGCCGGTTGCACCGATATCTAAATGTTCGATATCAGCATCAAATGTTTGCCCATTACTTTGGTAACCATAGTGCAGGCCGACAGTGTCTCGGTCATGTTTAGTTGAGCTAATGGTCCCATCATCAAAATTAAGGTCGTCACCACGATCTGAACTAGCAGATATTTGTAGGCGGTGATGTTCGTTAGTAATGGCAGTGGTTAAGCCATATTGTCTTGTGTTGCCGTTGCTGGCATATCCTGCATTGGCATTACCATGAATTTCTGCTTCATTGCTTGTACCAAACTCAATACGTTTTGATTCGGCGCTAATGGTGCCGCCAATGGTTTCGATGCCTGTACGAACAGGTGCGATACCTCTATAAATGGATATGTTCTTAGTACGTGAGGCTGCAAGATAAGATAACGGGGAGTCCATGCTGTTTGGGCCTGCTTCTTGTTGCCCTGCGCCATCAATTAAAACATTAACGCGGCTAGCGAATAAGCCACGGTATTGGGCGATACTGGTAATGGCGCCGTTGCGGTTTATTTCTACGCCAGGTAGTTGCCTTACCATGTCGCCAGTATCGGCAGAAATAGCAGGAAGCGCTGGCATTGCATAGGGTATTAATTCTGTTGAAACACGTTGAACAGAGATAGTCGGCAGGCTCATCTCTTCTGCATGAGCGATTGTAATGGCAGCTGCTAATAGCAACGGCAAGGGCAATAATTTAAACTGTTTCAATGTGATCTCCTATCTATTCAGGGTAAATTATATGACTGGAATAATGTAATTTTTTGTGTTTTTTGGGGCTAAAGCGTGTGAAATGACACAATTTATGTCATTTTCGCCATGTTATTGTACCAAATAGTTAACTTTATTATTAGGATTCAAAGTAATGGAAGCCATCACAGGTTCCTATATCACGGCTTTTTTATTAGGGCTTTTTAGTACAGTGCATTGTTTGGCGATGTGCGGTTCAGTTATTGGTGCGTTGACATTGAGTTTGCCGGTTGAGGTGCGTGAGAGTCAACGGAAAATGTTGCCTTATGTGTTCAATTATAATTTGGGCCGTATTTTAAGTTATACGATGGCGGGGGTGATTGTTGGTCTGTTAAGTTCTCCTTTAGCGACGATCGATGGCCATACATTTTTACGTTATTTATCAATTGTGGTGATGATCGGGATGGGCCTTTATTTAGCCGGCTGGTTTCCAAAGTTTGCCAAAATGGAAAGTTTGGGCGCGCCAATATGGCGCTGGTTGCAACCTATTGGTCAGAAGTTTTTACCCGTTAAGGCATTTTCACAAGCTTTTTGGTTAGGTATGGTTTGGGGTTGGCTGCCGTGTGGCTTGGTCTATGCCGCCTTAGCAGTAGCCGCTACGGTGGGTGATCCGGTTAAAGCGTCATTGGTGATGTTGTCATTTGGGTTAGGGACGTTACCGGCTGTCATGGGCGCCGGGATGTTTACGGGTTTATTGGCATCATTAGCACGTGCAAAGCATATGCGGAAAATAGCCGGTGTGTCGATTATCGTGATGGCTTTAATGACGTTACTGTTGCCTCACCAACATATGACTGAGCAGCATGATATTGAGTTTCATCACATTAACGATGAGGCAACAAAATGATTAAGGGTATTTTAGGACAGTCTCCTGAGTTAATGCATCTGTTGCGGACGTTGCCGATGATTGCATTGAGTGATGCCAGTGTTTTGATTCAAGGTGAGACTGGTACAGGCAAGGAGTTGATTGCTCAAGCCTTGCATATTGAAAGCCGGAGAAAAGACAAACCGCTGGTGACGATAAATTGTGCTGCCTTGCCGGAAGATAATATTGAGGCCGATTTATTTGGTCAATGTAATGCGACGGGTGAGGTGATACACCGCGGTCGTTTATTAGCGGCAGAAGGCGGGACGGTATTTTTTGATAATGTTGAGTCTTTGCCGCAACCTGTTCAAGCAAAAGTGCTGCGTTTTTTAGAAGCGGGCGAATGTCAATTGCAAGGGTGTCACAAATTACAGATTGTCGATGTTCGTATCATTGCCGCCAGTAGCGCTGACTTGCAGCATTTGGCCGATATTGGACGGTTCAGACGAGATTTGTTTTATCGTTTGCAAGTTGTGCCGTTGACGGTATCTGCTTTGCGAGATCGGGCAGATGATATTCTGATGTTATTACGTCATTTTGGCCGTGAGTTTGCAGGCAGTAATGCCGTGGTGCGTTATAGCAAGCAAGCCGAACACTGTTTGTTGACTTATACTTGGCAGGGTAATGTTCGAGAGCTTATGAACTTCTGCCAGAGAATGGCTTTGTTACATCCTGGCAAGGCAATTCAGCCTGATGATTTACCACCAGAAATGATGCCGGAAGTGGCTGCAGGTAACCAGGTTTTTACCTTACCGCCAACGGGGATAAAATTGGCGCAGGTTGAATTAGATTTGATTGAGCAGGCACTTGAGATGGCGTCGGGTAACCGTTCGAAAGCAGCGAGGTTACTGGGTATTAGCCGTGACACGCTGCTTTATAGGATGCAAAAACATGCGCTCTAGCCTAAAGTAAGTGGATATTCATATTATTTAGGTGGGTTATGAAGCAGTATCTAGCGTTGTTACAAGATGTGATGGATAACGGTGTTGAGAAAGGCGACCGGACAGGAACGGGGACGCGTTCAGTGATGGGCCGTCAAGTGCGTTATGATCTTGCTAAAGGGTTTCCTTTATTAACCACTAAAAAGTTACATATCCGCAGTATCTTGCATGAACTGCTCTGGTTTTTGAGTGGTGAAACGAACATTAAATATTTGCAGGATAATGGCGTCTCTATCTGGAATGCTTGGGCAACGGAATCAGGCGAATTAGGGCCGGTTTATGGCGCACAATGGCGTCGTTGGCAGGGGACTGATGGTCAAGTCTTTGATCAAGTGACTGCCTTAGTCGAAGGTCTGAAAAATAATCCAGATAGCCGACGTCATATTATCAGTGGTTGGAATGTTGCCCTGTTGCCCGATGAATCAAAAAAGCCATGGGAAAATGCGGAGGCTGGTTTAATGGCATTACCGCCATGTCATCTGCTTTATCAATTTTATGTGGCCAACGGTAAATTGAGCGCGTCTTTGTATATTCGTTCGAATGATTTGTTTTTAGGCAATCCATATAATACGGCCTCACTCGCTTTTCTGACGCATATGTTGGCACAGCAATGTGATTTAGAGGTGGGTGAAATTGTGATGAGTATCGGGGATGCGCATATCTATACCAATCATTTTGAGCAAGTGGCAACACAGTTGAGTCGAACGCCAGGTACGTTACCGAGACTAGTCATCAAACGGAAGCCGGACTCAATTTTTGATTATCAATTTGATGATTTTGAGATTGCTGATTATGTGTCACAGCCACATATAGCGGCACCTATTGCTGTGTAGGAATAAGGGAATGGAGAAAAGGAATGGGAAAACCACTGTATTTGAGCTGGCAGGACGAATTTTCGCAAGATGATGGGCATATTATTGATGAGCAACATCGCGGGGTGCTAGCTTCGATTAATTCTTTGCATTATTTCTTACAACAAGGACATGGCATAGCATAGAAGCTTTATTGCCAACGGCAAAAATTGTGTTGCAATACCTGCAATTTCACGCGAAGACCGAGGCAGGGATTCTACAGGATGCGGGTTATGGCGAGATTGAGCAATTTATAAAACAGGCCGCTCAGGATGTTACAGCCTATAAAGAGGCTTGTCGTGAAGCAATAACAGATCAAGATCCCCATTTTTTGTTGTTTTTTTTACGAGACTGGTGGTCGCGGCATTTGGAAGATCATAAAAATTTTACTGTTTATTTAAATGGCTGAGTTTCAAAGTTGGCCTGTCTGTGAAAAAGAGACATTTTTTGCATCCCCGATAATAATGTGGTCGAGCACGCGAATATCGACGAGTTTGAGTGCTTTTGTTAGTTGTTGAGTGATGGCAATATCGGCCTGAATGGACTCTGGATTACCAGAAGGATGATTATGGGCAAAAATAACGGCTTAGGCATTGTGATACAAGGCTGGTTTAAGGGCTTCTCTGGGGTAAATATTGGTGCTGTCGATGGTGCCACGGAATAATTCTTCGAAGGCGATCATTCGGTGTTTAGTATCTAGCCATAAACAGGCGAAAACTTCATAGGGGTAGGCGCGTAAGTGCTGCTTTAAGAATAATTGTGTCGTTTGTGTGTCGGTGAAGGCGTTTCCATGATTGAGTGTTGATGTCATATGACGTCGACTCATTTCCATCACCGCTTGTAGCTGGGCGAATTTGGCCGGGCCAAGACCATGCTGTTGGCAAAATTGTTTTTTATCGGCGTCGAGTAGGGATCTTAGGCTGCCAAATTGTTCGAGTAGTTGGCGCGCGAGCTGTACGGCAGAAATACCTGTGACACCGGTGCGCAAAAAGATGGCAAGTAATTCCGCATCAGATAATATTGCAGAACCATGTTGTAACAATTTTTCACGTGGGCGTTCATCGGTAGGCCAGTCTTTGATTGCCATTTTATGCATCCTTGCATTGAGAGCAGTGGCTTAAGTTAACATAGTGTTTTTAACAAAAACAATCACTTGTTTTGAATTAGATGGCTAAAAAGAGTATTCTAAGCGACCTTTTTTGTCGAATGAATTATGGCCGGTAAACTATACATTAAGACCTTTGGCTGCCAGATGAATGAATATGATTCATCTAAGATGGCAGATGTCCTTGCAGCGTCTCATCAGTTAGAAATCACGCAGGTGGCTGAAGAAGCTGATGTGCTGTTATTGAATACCTGTTCGATTCGAGAGAAAGCCCAAGAAAAGGTATTTCATCAGCTTGGCCGTTGGAAGCGCTGGAAAGATGATAAGCCAAACTTAGTGATTGGCGTGGGCGGCTGTGTGGCCAGTCAGGAAGGGGATGCGATTCGTCGTCGTGCGCCTTTTGTTGATTTGATTTTTGGCCCTCAAACCTTACATCGTTTACCATCAATGCTGACTGATGTGCATAAAAGCCATCAGCCGCGTATGGATATTTCGTTTCCCGAAATTGAAAAGTTTGATAACTTACCTGAAGCTAAGGCCTATGGGCCAACGGCATTCGTGTCGATTATGGAAGGCTGTAGCAAATACTGTACGTTTTGTGTTGTGCCTTACACCCGCGGTGAAGAAGTAAGCCGGCCTGTTGATAAAGTATTAACAGAGATTCGGGGTTTGGCAAAACAAGGTGTACGCGAAGTTAATTTGTTAGGTCAGAATGTGAATGCTTATCGCGGTGAGCTTGATGGCGAGGATTATGCAGATCTGGCGTTATTGATTCATTATGTGGCGGCGATTGACGGCATTGATCGGATTCGATTTACGACGTCTCACCCGGTTGAGTTTTCAGATAGTTTGGTTGATGCGTTTGCCGAAGTACCCGAGTTAGTGAGTCATTTACATCTGCCAGTGCAATCGGGTTCAGATCGTATTTTAACGATGATGAAACGAGGCCATACGGTACAAGAATACAAAGATAAAATTACGCGTATTAGAGCGGCTAGGCCTGATTTGAGTATGTCGAGCGACTTTATTATTGGTTTTCCGGATGAACAAGGTGCTGACTTTCAGGGCACCGTTGATTTAATTAAAGACATTGGCTTTGACCATTCGTTTAGCTTTATTTATAGCGCTCGCCCGGGTACGCCAGCCTCTGCTTTCATTGATTCGGTGACGGATGAGATGAAGAAAGCACGTTTGAAAATAGTGCAAGATCAGTTGCGTGAGTTAGAAAAGCAGCATAGTGAAAAAATGTTAGGGTCAACACAGCGTTTATTGGTTGAGCGTTTAGCCCAGCGGCATGAAGGTGAGCTAGCGGGTCGCACTGAAAATAATCGTGTGGTTAATTTTGTCGGTGATAAGGCGTTGATTGGCAAATTTGTTGATGTGCATATTACTGAGGCGTATACCAATTCACTGCGTGGCGAGATGTTGGCCGACAGTGTCGTTGTTTAATTTAAGGAATCATATTTTTGACTGCTTCTTCTGCTCCACTTGAGTCCATCAGCTTTGAACTAAGCCCGATTGATAACGCACGTTTGGCTAATCTATGTGGCCATTTAGATGAACATTTACGCATGATGGAACGTGGTTTTGGCGTTGAGGTGAATAACCGAGGTGGCAAGTTTCAAGTGATTGGTCCGGCGTTGGTGTTAGGGGATGTACAAGGTGTCGTATATGACTTGTATGCCGAGACATCACAATCCGTTTTAGAGCCAGAGCAAGTCCATTTGGCGATTCGTGAAGTGGGTGGATCAGAAACGATTGTCGTGCCAGAACAAAAAGAAATCATGATTAAAACGAAGCGTGGCTTGGTCAAAGCACGTGGCGAGAATCAGCATGCTTACTTACGTCGTGTGATGACACATGATATTAATTTCGGCATTGGGCCGGCGGGTACGGGTAAAACGTATTTGGCTGTCGCCTGTGCGGTTGAGGCATTAGAGCGTGATTTTGCACGCCGTATTGTGTTGGTACGTCCAGCAGTCGAAGCAGGAGAGAAATTGGGTTTCTTACCGGGTGATTTAACGCAAAAAGTCGACCCTTATTTACGACCACTTTATGATGCTTTGTATGAAATGCTGGGCTTTGAGCGCGTCGCGAAATTGATAGAGCGTAATGTGATTGAAGTGGCACCATTGGCTTATATGCGTGGCCGGACGCTCAATGAATCTTTTATTATCTTGGATGAAGCGCAAAATACGACGGTAGAGCAAATGAAGATGTTTTTGACACGTCTGGGTTATAACTCGACAGCGGTCATTACGGGTGATATTACGCAAATTGATTTACCTAAGTCACAGAAGTCAGGTTTGCGTGATGCGATTGAGGTGCTTAAGGGCGTTGAAGGCATAGGGTTTACCTTCTTTCAAGCCAAAGATGTTGTGCGGCACTCTTTAGTTCAAAAAGTGATTGTGGCTTATGAAAAGGCGGGCAGAGGCAGTTAATGGCTGTAACAGTTGATATTCAGCAAGTTTATGCGGGTGATGTGCCGGATGAGGCATTGATACAGCGCTGGGCCGAGCATGGCTTACAGGAAGTGACTGAGGATTGTGAATTAAGTATCCGCTTGGTTGATGAAGCTGAAAGTTCTGATTTAAACGCGACTTATCGTGGTAAAACAGGCCCAACTAATGTGTTGTCATTTCCTTTTGATGCGGATGTCGAATTAACGCCGGTGCTGTTAGGTGATTTGGTCATTTGCGTGCCAGTTGTTGAGCATGAGGCGAAGGAACAAGCGAAGTTGAGCGAACATCATTGGGCGCATATGGTGATACATGGTTGCTTGCATTTGCTAGGTTATGACCATATCGATGACACGGATGCGATGGAAATGGAAACGATAGAGACACAGGTTTTAACATCATTGGCGATTAAAGATCCTTATCAAGTGCAGGGTGATGAGCTATGAGTGAGGGACCGCAGAGTCGACCGAAAATACAGTCGTGGTCGCAACGGCTAAGTAAGCTGTTTTTGGAGCCGCAAGATCAAGAGCAATTAGTCGAGTTGATTCGTTCTGCTTCGGAACGACATATTCTAGATGCAGAAGCATTATCGATTGTTGAAGGTGCTTTGAGTGTGGCCCAAATGCAAGCGAGAGAGATTATGATTCCGCGCTCGCAAGTGGTGATGGTGTCACGTGATGCTTCGCCAGAAGCGATTCTTAAGTTGATCACGGAAACGGCGCATTCTCGTTTTCCTGTTGTTGATGATGATCGCGATGATGTGATTGGCATTTTGTTGGCCAAAGACGTGTTATCGATGGTAGTGTCTGCTGGGAAATTTGAGTTTGATCTACGAGAATTGTTGCGCCCTGCGGTGTTTATTCCAGAGAGTAAGCGTCTGAATGTGTTGTTGAGTGAGTTTCGAGTTCGGCGTAACCATATGGCTATTGTGGTGGATGAGTACGGTGGTGTTGCAGGAATGGTGACGATCGAAAATGTGCTTGAGCAAATCGTTGGCGAAATTGAAGATGAACACGATATTGATATTGATGCGCCCATTTTGCAACGTGATGAATCTACTTATGCGATTAAAGCGCTGACCGAACTTGAAGAGTTCAATGAGCGCTTCGATGCTGATTGGAGTGATGATGATTTTGATACGGTTGGCGGCTATGTGACTAATCAATTTGGTCATTTACCGGAACGGGGCGAGGTGGTGACCATTGGTCATTTTTCTTTTACGGTGATTCGTTCTGATAATCGGCGATTACATTTGCTGGAAATGAAGGTGCTCGCAGACTCTGATTCTGCTAGCGACAGTTAATAGTGAACGCAAGCGCTGTCAATTTAAAGCCAAATTGGCAGGGACATCTGGTGGCGCTTTTCGCGGGCTTGTTATTGCCTTTGGCTTTTTCACCTTTTGATTACTATCCGGTTGCGCTTGTTAGTTTAACGTTACTGTTTTTAAGCTGGCAGCATGTGGATGCGCGTACTGCGGCGCTACGTGGTTTCTTATTTGGTTTAGGGCTGTTTGGTGTCGGGGTGTCATGGATTTACGTGGCTATCCATGTTTTTGGCCAAGCCAGCGTGCTACTCGCCGGAGCTTTGACGGCGATCTTCGTTGCTTTTTTATCGTTATATACGGCGGGCTTGGGCTGGATAGTGAAACGTGCTACGCAAGGTGTGACCTTTTCTGGCGCTGACTTTGTGTTGTTGTTACCCGTCGCTTGGTTAGGGTTTGAATGGTTTAAAGCCTGGTTTTTGACTGGATTCCCATGGTTAGAAGTTGGGGTGAGCCAAATTCCTGGCCCATTGAGTGGTTATACACCTGTTGTTGGTGCTTTGGGTGTGTCGTTGATCATGGCATTTTCTGCAGGCTTATTGGCGTATTTTTGGGAATCTAAGAAGCTATCTGCGGTATTCATTCTTGTGTTGATTTGGGCTGGCGGTTTTGCGTTGAAGTCTGTGGAATGGACATCTGAGAAAGATTTACCGTTAACGGTGACGATTGTGCAGGGCAATGTGCCGCAGGATATTAAGTGGAATAAAGAACAGGTAATAAAGACGCTTGCGTTATATCAAGTTGAGACGGAACGGCATTGGTCAAGTGATTTGGTTGTTTGGCCCGAAAATGCGGTGACGGCTTTTTATCATCAAGTGAAGGACTTCTATTTAGACCCATTGGCTGAGGCGGCACGCGAGAATAAGACGGATATTCTGTTAGGTTTGCCTATTTATGAGGCGGAGACTGAACGTTATTACAATGGCATGATGTCGCTTGGATCTGAGCTCGGGATTGGCTTTTATCATAAACGGCATTTGGTGCCATTTGGTGATTATGTGCCTTTTGAATGGCTGCGCGGCTTGATTGCATTTTTTGATTTGCCAATGTCGTCGTTTGCGATTGGGGCGGATGGGCAAGCCTTGTTGACCGCAGCTGGCCAGAAAGTGGGTATTTCTATTTGTTATGAAGATACTTTTTCGAATGAAGTATTAGAGACTGTACCGGAAGCCAGTTTATTAGTGAATGCCACCAATAATGCTTGGTACGGCGATTCTTTCGCACCGCATCAGCATTTACAGATTTCGCAAAACCGGGCGCTTGAGACTGGCCGCCCTATTATTCGCGCGACGACCAATGGCATTTCGGCTTTGATAGATCATCGTGGGGCATTACAAGCAACGACAGCGCAGTTTGAGCAGGTGGTTTTGACAGGTGAGGTTCAGCCTCGTCAAGATGCGACGTTCTATGTGCAGTGGCAGCGATGGCCGTTATTAGGATTAGCGCTGTTCATGTTGTTGGTGTGGGCGTATTATCGGCAAAATAACTCTAAAACACAGACTCATTAATGCAGTTTTTAACAATACAACGTATTTTAGGCATTTTGTTAGGCTTGTTCAGTTTGACGCTGTTACCGCCGATTGCGGTGTCGCTGTTTTATCAAGATGGGTCAACTCAGGCTTTTGTCTCGGCATTCTTTTTATTGCTGATTACCGGCTTCGTATTTTGGTTCCCCGTTCGCAGGCATCGTAAAGAATTAAAAGTCCGGGATGGCTTTTTAGTCGTGGTGATGTTCTGGGTGACGCTGGGGTTGTCTGGTGCTGTTCCTTTCTTTCTGACACAAGTACCGGCGATGTCCTTTACTGATGCTGTCTTTGAGTCGGTGTCGGGTTTGACTACGACAGGTGCGACTGTCTTAGTCGGTTTGGATAATTTGCCGCAAGCAGTTTTATTCTATCGTCAGTTTTTGCAGTGGCTAGGCGGCATGGGGATTGTCGTGTTAGCGGTAGCGATTTTACCCTTGCTGGGTGTCGGTGGTATGCAGCTATATCGTGCCGAAACGCCGGGCCCGATGAAGGATTCAAAATTAACGCCGCGGATTACTGAGACGGCCAAAGCGCTCTGGTACATTTATCTAACGTTAACCGTTCTTTGTGCGGTTGCTTATTATTTGGTTGGTATGAGTTGGTTTGATGCGATTGGTCATAGTTTCTCGACGGTGGCGATTGGCGGTTTTTCAACGCATGATATGAGTATGGGCTATTTTGATAGTGCAGCTGTGGAAATGGTTGCGGTGTTCTTTATGTTGTTGGCGGGCATGAACTTCTCTCTACATTTCCTTGCTTGGCGGCATCGTTCTATCAAACATTATTGGATGGACTCGGAGTTACGGGTTTATGTCTTAGTTTTGTTGACGATTTCTATTGTTACAGCAACGTATCTTTATTTTACGCATACTTTTGAAGATCCTTGGACGGCGGTGCATCAAGGTGTTTTCCAAGCGGTATCGATTGGGACGACAACAGGATTTACGACGACTGATTATTATTTGTGGCCAGGCTTTTTACCTATATTGCTGTTGATGGCGAGTTATATCGGTGGCTGTGCTGGATCCACCGGTGGTGGTATGAAGGTGATTCGGGTCATGTTGTTATTTAAACAGGGTTATCGTGAAGTATTACGATTGATTCACCCTAATGCGATTTTTGCCATTAAGGTCAATAATAAGGTTTTGCCATCTAAAGTGATTGGCGCGGTGTGGGGCTTTTTAGCACTTTATGTCTTTTGTTTTAGTTTTATGCACTTACTCTTGATGTCGACTGGGCTGGATATTGTGACGTCGTTTTCAGCTGTGACGGCTTGCCTGAATAATTTGGGCCCAGGCTTAGGTGAAGTGGGTGAAAACTATGGCAGTATTAACTCTCCTTCAAAATGGGTATTGTGTATCGCGATGTTATTAGGGCGATTAGAAATTTTTACTTTGCTGGTGGTGTTAACACCGGCATTTTGGAAGCGTTAAACCTTGCAATCATTACAAAAAAAATGGGATAGCGTTTATTCACAACAAAATGGTGAACTTCGCGTTGCTGAAGTGTTGCAACATAATCATTATTTGTTGCCTCGGCAGGGAGTGGCGTTAGACTTGGCTTGTGGCTTAGGCGGTAATGCCTTGAGGTTGGCAGAAAAGGGTTTGCAGGTCATGGCTTGGGATATTTCTCCTGTTGCGATTGCAAATTTAGCTCAATCAGCAAGTCAACGGGGATTGGCCATTGATGCTCAGGTGAGAGATGTGATTGCGGAACCACCAGAAGAAAATAGTGTCGATGTGTTACTGGTGAGTTTATTTTTGGCGCGTGAGTTATGTCCTGCGTTGTTGGCGGCATTAAAGCCAGGTGGTTTATTGTTGTACCAGACTTATTGTCAGCAGAAGGTGTCAGACTCTGGCCCAAATAATCCAGATTATTTGTTAGCAGATAACGAATTGCTGCGTTTGTTTCCGGGCTTGAAATTGCGCGTGTATCGTGAAGAGTCTTTGTTGGGCCAGCATGATGCGGGGATGCGTAATCAAGCTTGGATGATGGCGGAGAAGCCTTTGAATGTGTAGTGAGTGTAAATAAACTTGCTGTTGTTTTAATAGATCAGTAGAATTATACGGTTCTAACGGCCCTACTTTTAGTCTGGCGGTTTATTAGTCAAATATGATATGAGTAACGATATGAAAACGGATATCCACCCAGAATATAATGAAATTGATGTGACTTGCAGTTGTGGCAACACATTCAAAACGCGTTCAACACGTGCGAATGCACTCACTTTAGATGTGTGTTCAGAATGCCATCCGTTTTATACGGGTAAGCAAAAAATGTTAGATACTGCTGGGCGTGTTGATAAATTCCGTCAGAAATACGGAAAATAAATACGGCTTAGACATTGTGTCTGAGTTGATTTAAATGAATTAATGATTGAGGCCGTACCGATGAGTACATGTCGCCGATTATGCCAAAGCCTCCGCTTTTTAGTGGGGGCTTTGTTGCTTCTGAGTCTAACAGCTTGTGTCCAAAATCCCGTTAGTGGGGAAAGTGACTTTGTGACGATGAGTGAAGATAGTGAGATCAGTATTGGTCGTGCTAATCACCCTAAAATTGTTGCTGAGTATGGACGTTATGAAGATGAGGCTTTGCAGCAATATGTCCAATCTGTTGGTGATAAATTAGCTGTGGTGAGTCATCGTAAGGGTTTGATTTATCGTTTTACGGTGTTGGACTCGCCGGTGATAAATGCCTTTGCTTTGCCTGGTGGGTATATTTATATTACACGAGGATTGATGTCGTATTTGAACTCTGAGGCAGAATTAGCTGCCGTTCTGGGACATGAAATTGGCCATGTGACAGCGCGACACGCTGTCAGGCAGCAAAGCGCGGCGCAAGCAGCAAATATTGGTTATACCATTGGTGCGATTATAGTGCCGGGATTGGGGAATGCAGCCTCACAAAATTTGTTTAATATGTTGGGTGGGGCCTTATTAAGCGGTTATGGCCGTGAGCATGAGCTAGAGTCCGACGGCTTAGGTGCTGAATATCTGGCGCGAGCGGGTTATGAGCCTAAAGCAATGTTAGATGTCATTCGGGTACTAAAAAATCAAGCTTCTTTTGCTGAAGCGGAAGCGAAACGCCAAGGTAAAGAGCCGCGCGCTTATCACGGGGTGTTTGCGAGCCACCCTGATAACGACACGCGTTTACAAAGTGTCGTGGGCGCGGCAAGTCAATATGTTGTACCCAATGTTCAAGTTAGACGCGATGTATATCTTGAGCGCGTTAACGGGATGGCTTTTGGTGATAGTGCGAAACAAGGTGTACGTTCAGGCCAGAGTTTTTATCACTTAGAAATGGGCTTTGGCGTTAAATTCCCCGAAGGATGGCAAGTTAATAATCGACCGGACCGGGTGCAATCTGTTGCAGAGGGTGGCAAGGCTTTTATTGAAATGACGGCGGCAGATCTGAACCGTCGTTTATCGCCTGCGCAATTTATGAAGCAACGTATAGGGGTTGAACGTTTAAAAGCAGGACAAGCGCTTAAGACGCATGGCCTTGATGGTTATACTGGACTTGTGGATGCTGAAGGTGGCGGCTTCGTTCGTATTAGTGTGCTGTATTTAGATGATAAGGCCTATATCTTTATCGGTGGGACTAAAGATAAGCGTTTATTTAATCAGTTCGATGCGGGGTTTTTATCGACAGCTAAGAGCTTTCACCGCTTACGTCGTGATGAGATGGCTTTGGCAAAAGGCCAAAAACTGGTTGTTAAAACCGTTGGCCGTGCTGATAACTACCAGACGTGGTCAAAAAAATCACGGATTACAAATAGTCCATTGTTACAACTTAGGTTACTTAATGGGCAATACCCTTCTGGTGAACTGCGTTTAGGCCAAAAAGCAAAATTGGTGCATTAAGTCGTCTTAATTAAAAAAGATCGATAAGGGGTTCGACGACGCTAGTACCATCTTGGTTAACTGTATTGTAGCTTTCGCTATATTCTACCGGGGCATATTCACTTCTGAATGTTTCGTAGATACCGCCGGTACCATTTCTTGCCAATAAGCCTGTCTCAGGATCTATCTTAATGGTCACCATGTCTTGAGGTTGTTCTAATGGCTGTTCAGCCGTGCCTTCAAGGGCGATTTTCATAAAGTCTATCCACATTGGTAATGCCGCTTTACCGCCTGTTTCATAGCGGCCAAGTGAGCGTGGTGAGTCAAAGCCAACCCAGCTGATGGCGACGAGTTTTGGGTTAAAACCGTTAAACCAAGCATCGACTTGATCATTGGTTGTGCCTGTTTTGCCTGCAAGATCATTACGGCCAATTTGCATGGCATCGCGGCCAGTTCCCTGTTTGACGACATCTCGAAGTAGGCTATTCATGATATAAGCATTTTGTGGTGTCATGATGCGCTGCGCTGGGCGGGGCTGGGCTTCTTGTTCATCGGGTAGTGCTTTATCCGTTAAGCAGTATGGGCAGGCAGTGTCAGGTAGGGCTTGCATTAGTGTTGTGCCATCGGCATCTTCTATCCGTTTGATCAGATAAGGTTCTACTCGGTAGCCGCCGTTGGCTAATGCAGCATAGGCGCGCGCCATATCCCACGGTGCGGCACTGCCACTGCCTAATGCAAGTGATAGATTGCTGGGCATTTGATCTGTTTGGAAACCAAACCGGGCTGCATAGTCAGTTGCAAATGGGGCGGTGATATCGCGTAATAAACGGATGGAAACCAGATTTCGTGAATGGGTGAGTGCGACTCTTAATCTCGTTGGTCCGTAAAATTTTCCACTGTAATTCGATGGGCGCCATGTGTCTTCTAGGCTAGGGTCATCTAAAACGACGGGGGCATCATTGATGATGCTAGCAGGTGTGTAGCCTTTTTCTAATGCCGCGGAATAGATGAAGGGTTTGAAGCCAGATCCCGGTTGACGACGTGATTGTGTGACGCGGTTGAATTTACTGTTATAAAACTCAAAGCCACCATTTAGTGCGGTCACAGCACCATCTTCAGGCTCTAAGGCGATTAAGGCGCCTTGCACTTCAGGTAATTGGGCTAATTGCCATTCACCCTTATTGTTTTGATAAAAATAATTGATGTCACCAAGGGATAGGACATCGGTTACTTTTTTAGGTTTTTTGCCCATGCTGTTGGTACTGAGTTGTTTTCGAGCCCAGGCAATATTTTCGAAGGTGATGTCAGTTAAGCCTTTGTCTTTTATATAGACGGAAGCCATCTTTTTTTCTGTTTCAAGTACTAAACCAGGGTGAAGGGGGCCAATATTACTGTTTTCGGATAGAAGCGTCTGGTAGGTGTTTTCCGTTATTTTTTCGGGTAAGGAGATTTGTTTTAGAGGCCCGCGGTAGCCGTGGCGGTGATCATAACTAATGAGGGCTTTTTGTAATGCTGTGTTGGCGGCTTGTTGATGTTTGGCTTGGATGGTTGTGTAGACGTTTAAGCCCATATTATAGACATTATCACCGTATTGTTCTGTTAATTGGGTGCGGATGACTTCTGCAACATAAGGTGCGTAAACTTCAATGTCACGGCTGTGGTAGCGTGCAGAAATGGGTAGTTTCATCGCGTCACGATAATCTTGTTCAGGAATATAATTGACTTCCCACATACGGCGGAGGACGTAATTTCTTCTTTGTAGTGCGCGCTCTGGATTGGCTATTGGATTGAACTTGGAGGGGGCTTTGGGTAGGCCTGCAATCATGGCTGCTTCGGCAAGATTGAGATCCTGAAGGGGTTTTCCGTAGTAAACTTTGGCTGCTGCGCCGATACCGTAAGCGCGTTTTCCGAGATAAATTTTATTAAGATATAAAGTAAGGATCTCTTCTTTGCTTAAGACCTGTTCAATTTGAATGGCGAGAATGATTTCATTTAATTTTCGCAAGTAGGTCTTTTCTGTGCTTAGGAAAAAATTACGGGCAAGTTGCATGGTAATGGTACTACCACCTTGGGCTTTTTGGCCTGTTGTTATCAAACTATATGCGGCTCTGAGTAGGCCTTGGTAATCGACGCCTGGGTGCTCCAAGAAGCGGTCGTCTTCTGATGCTAAGAAAGCTTGGATGACTTGATTAGGAATTGCTTCATAGCGAACTGGGATACGTCTTTTATCACCGAATTCTGCGATGAGTTGGTTTTCTGCACTGTATATTCTCAGGGGGGGTTGTAGCTGAATTTCTTTGAGTGACGCTGTCGGCGGAAGTTGCGGAGCTAAGACATAATAGATGCTCACGCCAGCGATGATTGACATCAGAAAAGCGATAAAAATGAAGGATAATAGTAGTTTAATGTGACGTAGCATAAGGTTTTTATCATTGTTCGCTTGAAAACGGGACGTCCGATGGCTATAAGTATATCTCACGAATTGGTTAAAACAGAACTAAAGAAATTTTAGACCAAGATATTGTTTTTTATAGAGACATGGACTATAGTCCTAACAAACTACTTTAAGTTATAGCTGTAAGTTGAAGTGTATGTCCGTATTAATTGGGAGTTAAGCCGTTGATGTTTGGACAAAAAAAATCCTCATTGCTTGGGATTGATATCAGTTCATCTGTGGTGAAAATGCTAGAGCTCGGCCAAGTAAATGGTAAGTATAGTGTTGAATCTTACGCTGTTGAACCGCTTCCGCTCAATTCGGTTGTTGAAGGCCGTATCGATAATGTAGAGGAAGTGGCTGGTGCAATCAAACGTGCGCTGAAAAAATCGGGCGCTAAGGCGAAAGATGCTGCTGTAGCCGTCTCGGCTAATTCAGCGATTACCAAGATTATTTCATTTCCTGCTGATATGTCAGAGCGTGAAATGGAAGAACAGATCATGCTGGAAGCAGATAGTTATATTCCTTATCCACTTGAAGAGGTTCGGCTAGACTTTGAGGCGATAGGCCCATCGGCTGCTGATCCTGAGGCAGTAGACGTATTGTTGGCCGCTTCTCGGAGTGAGAATGTTGATGCGCGGACAGATGCGATAGAAGAAGCTGGGCTTAAACCAAAATTAGTCGATGTCGAAGCCTATACGATTGAAAATGCCTTTGGGTTGATTCAGGAGAAAATGCCTAATCATGGACAAGGTTTAACGGTCGCGGTATTAGATGTGGGTGCATCGGTAACGACGTTACATGTTTTAGTTGATGGCAAAATCGTTTTCACACGTGAGCAGACTTTTGGTGGTCGGGTACTGACGGAAGAAATAGAACGTTATTATGGTATGTCGTATCAGGAAGCAGATCTAGCGAAAAAGCAGAATAACTTACCAGACGATTACGTAGAAAAAGTACTTGAGCCTTTCAAGCGATCTATGACGACGACAGTGACACGTGCATTGCAGTTTTTCTTTTCAGCATCGACGCAATATCAATCCATTGATTATATTTTATTGGCTGGTGGCTGTGCCTCAATCCAAGGTGTTGATGCCATGATTGAAGAAGAGACTGATACGCCAACTTCGGTAGCAAACCCATTCTCAGATATGATTTTAGGGTCGAAAATAAAAATACAGTCTTTGAGTAATGATGCCCCGTCAATGTTAATTGCTTGTGGTTTGGCGATGAGGAGTTTTGATTAATGGCGCGTATTAACTTATTACCCTGGCGTGAAGAATTACGTGAGGAAAGAAAGAAGCAGTTTTTGACTTCTGTGGTCGCCGCTGTGCTATTTACGGGTTTGCTCTTTTATGTAGGGGTTTTATTTGTTAACAGTATGATTGATGAACAAAATGAGCGTAATACTTTTCTAGGTGGGCAGATTGCCGCTTTAAATGAAGAAATAAAAGAAATCAGTACATTAGAACAGGAGCGCGATCGTCTGTTGGCCCGGATGCAAGTGATTCAGGAATTGCAGACGAGTCGTCCCAAAGTGGTCAAAATTCTGGATTCGTTAGCGCGTATTGTGCCTGAAGGCGTCTCTTTGAATAAAGTGTCTCGTCAAGGAGAAGATATTTCTTTTAACGGTGCTGCACAGTCGAATGCACTGGTATCAGTATTTATGCGACAAATTGATGAGAATAATGAGTTTGAAGACTCTCGCTTGCAGGTTATTCAGAGTGCAAAAACAAAAACAACGAAGAGCTTCACTGTCGATGTGAAAGAGTCGAAGCTAAAAACTGACGAGGGGGGCTTGTAATGGAAATGCCTTCATTAAATGAATTAGACATTAATGAGCCCGGCGAGTGGCCGCAGCTTATTAAAACTATTGCTACGGTAGCGTTTTGCTTGGCTTTGTTGGCCGTAGGCTACTATGTTGTTATTAAAGATAAACAAGTTGAGCTAGCCGAGTTAGAACAAAAGGAACAAACGCTCAAAACAGAGTTTGAAACGAAGCAAGCTAAAGCGTTTAATTTGGATGCTTATCGCGAACAGATGAAAGAAATGCGTGTGGTTTTTACCTCAATGTTGCAACAGTTGCCGAGAAAAAGTGAAGTGGCTGATTTGCTGATTGATATTTCACGTACTGGCTTAGTGAACGGCATACAATTTGAGTTGTTTAAGCCTGAAAGTGAGCGGCCAGTGGATTTTTATGCTGAGTTACCTATTTCGATGAAAGTGACGGGTAAATATCACCAGTTTGGCGAATTTGTCAGTGCAGTGGCGGCTTTGCCACGTATTGTCACATTACATAATTTGACGATGTCACCGGCCAGTGAGTCTAGCGGCAAAATGACAATGGATATCACAGCTAAAACGTATCGTTATTTCGATGAAGAGGAATAGTGATGATAAGTCAGAAAAAAGCATTAGAAGGAAGGCTTGGCATGGGTAAATTAATGAAAGCGTTTATGCTGGTGCCTATTTTGTCATTGTCAGCGTGTATGGATGATAAGCCTGATTTAGCGCAGTATGTCACACAAGTGAAGAGCGAGCAAAAGGTTGATATAGAGCCGATGCCGGTGATGAAGCCTTATGAAAAGTTTTCTTATAACGCATCTAATTTGCGCGACCCTTTTATTGCGACAGTGACTGAAGTTGCGATTCGAGAGAATGAGACGAAAGAGCTGGTAGACAATGGCATAAGTCCTGATTCGCATAGGAGAAAGGAAGCCTTAGAGTTGTATTCTCTTGGTGAATTACAGTTTGTAGGAACATTAGAACAGGATAGGGTTTGGGCATTAGTTAGGGCATCTGATGGGATTATCAATCGTGTCCAGGTAGGTAATTATATGGGACAAAATCATGGCAAGGTACTGGCCATTTCTGAAGCAAAAATTATGCTTAAGGAAATTGTAGCTGATGGTAATGGTATGTATATCGAACGTGACTCGGCACTCTCGATTGTAGAAGTGAATTAAAGGCAGTTGAATATGATGACTAGCGATGATGGGATTATAATGAATAAACAACAATTGACTCTTTCTCAACGTCATGAGCGAGCAAATGGGATTAAATCCTTTTTATTGATGTTGCTGACTTTGAGCTTTTTTTCACTGTCTACTCAGTTAATGGCGGCGGCACTGGAGTCAGTGGACTACTCTTCACTGCCTGGTGAAAAGGCACAGATTGTGCTGACTTTCTCTGGTCCAATAGAAGAGCCAAGTAGTTTTTCTATTGATGAGCCTGCTCGCATCGTGCTCGATTTTGCAGGTGTTAAAAATGAGTTAGACAAGAAAACCCAGCAAGTGAATATTGGGATGACGCAGAGTATTTCTACGGTTGAAGCCGGTGATCGGACTCGAATGGTGGTCAACTTAGTACAAAAGGCACCTTATGTCATTGAGCACCATGATAATGTTGTGATGATTACGATCGAAGGTGGTAGTCAATATGTGACTGAGCCGGCATCAGGTTTAGGTCTAGAAGTGCTTGATGTCGATTTCCGTCGTGGTGATAAGGGAGAAGGCCGCTTAATGATTGAATTAAGTGATGCCGGTGCCGCTGTTGATGTGCGACAAGAAAGAGATACCGTTGTCGTTGATTTATCTGGTGTTGCTTTGCCTGAGAAATTGCATCGACGTTTGGATGTTGTCGATTTTGCGACACCTGTTCAAATCATAGAAACAGAATATAAAGGTGGTAACACGCGCCTAGTCTTATCGACAAAGGGTCAGTTTGAGCATTTAGCTTATCAATCAGATCGTACCTTGACCATTGAAGTTAAAGCGTTGAAAAAACAAGAACAAGCTGAAGTGCGTAAAGATCAGTATGGTTATAAAGGTGAGAAATTATCGCTTAATTTCCAAAATATTGAAGTACGGGCTGTTTTACAGTTATTGGCCGAGTTCACCGGTTTAAATTTAGTGACGAGTGATACTGTGCAAGGTAATGTGACTTTGAGGCTGAAAAATGTGCCTTGGGATCAAGCGATGGACATTATTTTGAAAACCAAAGGTTTGGCAATGCGCCAAAATGGTAATGTGATGCTAATCGCGCCGGCGACAGAAATTGCCGCTCGAGAGAAACAAGAATTAGAGGCGCAAAAGCAGTTAGTGGAATTAGAACCTCTTTATTCAGAAATTGTTGAAGTTAACTTTGCTAAAGCAGGCGAAATAGCCACGATTTTGGGTAGTGGGGATGGTGATGATTCTGGTGCAGGCTTTTTATCATCTCGTGGTAGTGTGACGGTTGATGAAAGAACTAATTCTCTTCTCTTGCGTGATACAGCAGAACAATTAATACAAATTGGTCAGTTGATCGACAAGCTTGATATTCCGGTTCGCCAAGTATTAATTGAATCAAGAATTGTGATTGCCAATAATGACTTTACTGATGAATTGGGTGTCCGGTTTGGTGTGGCTAGTGAAGGCGGGAATAATGCGGTATCGGGGACATTAAATGATATTTCAATATCAGGTGATCAGGTAACCAGTTCACAGGCGATTGGCGCACCTGTTAGCAATAGTGTTGCGACAAACCAAGGCTTGAATGTCAATTTACCTGTTGCAGCACCTGCAGGCTCAATTGGACTTGCGTTAGCGAAATTACCGTTTGGCACGATTTTACAGCTAGAGTTGTCTGCGATGCAGGCTGAAGGTAAAGGTGAAATTGTTTCTAGTCCACGTGTCATTACGTCGAATCAGCAAACAGCCATTATTGAACAAGGTACTGAAATTCCATATCAAGAAGCAAGTTCAAGTGGCGCAACGTCTGTTTCATTTAAGGAGGCAGTGTTAAAACTTGAAGTGACGCCACAAATCACCCCTGATGATCATGTTGTAATGGATTTGAAAGTCAATAAAGATTCGGTCGGGCAAGTTTTTAATGGTGTGCCTAGCATTGACACTCGTAGTGTAGAAACGCAGGTTTTAGTGGATAATGGTGAAACAGTCGTATTGGGTGGTGTTTATGAGCAAACCAACTTGGATAGTGTGACGAAAGTACCATTCTTTGGTGACTTACCTTATTTAGGCGTGTTATTTAAAACGACTCTAATTCAAGATGATAAAGCAGAATTATTGATTTTTGTGACACCTAAAATTGTTAAGGATAGTTTGAATTTCTAGTCATTGGGTTATAGTGACAGAGCAAAAGCCGGGCAAATGCCCGGCTTTTTTGTTTATGGGTGTAAAAGTTGAGATAATGTCTACGTGATTACGAGTAATATTTTTCTTGTTGGTCCTATGGGGGCGGGGAAGTCGACGGTGGGTAAGCAGTTGGCTAAGGCGTTAGGCCGTGATTTTTATGATACTGATAAGGAAATAGAAAGGCGGACTGGGGTATCAATTTCCTGGATTTTCGAAATGGAAGGTGAAGCAGGTTTCCGTTTGCGAGAGGAGAAAGTGGTCGATGAGTTAAGTCGCCTTAAGAATATTGTATTGGCAACGGGCGGGGGCGTGGTGTTATCAGAAGACAATCGACTGGCATTACGTTCTCGTGGCTATGTGGTCTATTTGTCAGCGTCGGTTGAGCAATTATTACGGCGAACAAACAAAGATAAAAACCGTCCTTTATTACAGACCGATGACCCAAAAGAGACAGTTAAAATATTGATGACAGAGCGGGTGCCGTTGTATCAAGGTGTGGCGGATATTGAGTTGCTCACCGGTGAGCAATCCATACAATATGTCGTATCGGGTTTGATTAAGAAATTAGAACAGTTAGATCAATAAGGTTAATGATGAAAACATTGCAGGTGGTTTTGGGAGAACGTTCTTACCCGATTTATATTGGTGAGGGCTTATTGGCACAGGCGGCGTTATTGGCGCAGCATATTCAAGGGCCGTCAGTTTGCATTGTCACGAATACGACTGTATCGCCACTTTATTTAGAGCAAGTAATGGATGCGCTGTCTTCTGATTTTGAATGTGCATCTGTCGTGTTGCCGGATGGCGAACAATATAAGAATTTAGATGTGTTAAATCAGGTTTTTGTTCAGCTGTTAACTTCCCGTTTTTCACGTGAAGTGACTTTGATTGCTTTGGGTGGTGGTGTCGTTGGCGATATGGCCGGGTTTGCTGCGGCTTGTTATCAGCGAGGCGTGCCCTTTATTCAAATGCCGACGACTTTATTGTCTCAAGTTGATTCTTCAGTGGGGGGTAAAACAGCTGTAAACCATGCCTTAGGCAAAAATATGATTGGTGCTTTTTATCAGCCGCAATGTGTGATTGCTGATACCGACACATTGAAGACACTAGATGACCGACAATTGTCTTCTGGTTTGGCTGAAGTGATTAAATATGGCCTTATTAATGACCTTAACTTTTTTGAATGGCTGGAGCAGAATATTGTTGGCTTAGTGGCGCGCGGGCCTGCTTTATTAGCCGAGGCGATTGCACGTTCCTGTCAGGATAAGGCCGATATCGTGGCTGAAGACGAGCGGGAACATGGCGCTAGGGCTTTATTAAATTTAGGACATACCTTTGGCCATGCGATTGAGACTGGTATGGGCTATGGTGAAGTATTACATGGCGAAGCTATCGCGATTGGTATGGTGATGGCTGCTGATTTATCGCAGCGAGAAGGCTGGCTAACGGAAGTTGATGTGACCAGAATTAAAGCGTTATTGATTGCAGCAGGATTACCCGTTGAAGCGCCAGCAGGGATGACAGCAGCTGCGTTTATGGAACTGATGTCTGTGGATAAAAAAGTACAAGCAGGCGTCATACGTTTGGTGCTATTAAAAGAGGTTGGTCAGGCTATAATGAGTGATGATTATGACCCTGCTAAATTAGCAGAAACTTTGGCACATTTCGAACATTAAGAAAGGCGTAATCACGAGATGAGTGAATTAGTCACATCAGCGAGTGAGCCTGCTTACGTTGTGAAGCTAGCGTTAAGCGCTGCACCCTTTAATCCACTTATTGATCCAGCACTTTTTTATGCTGGCGGTCAGGCCGGTCATCGTTTAAATTTGCTGTTACACCTTGTCCGTGCCAGCAATAAAATCGCCAATTTAGTGGCAGAGCAAGGTTATGGTAAATCAGCGCCATTGAATACATTGCCTTCTTGGTTACGCCGCTTTGATAGTGTCCAACAACAAATTAGAGATAAGGCTGTAATTTCTCAATAAGCGCTTTGGCTTTTACGTGGCTGCCAATAAAAACCGCACGATAAACCGGTTTATTTCTCCTTTTGGCTGTTGATAAAACACCTTGTTGAATTAAGGTGTGTAAGTTTTTTTCAGTTTCAAAACACACAATGCCACTTGGTGAGTTGTAGATGCGCCAGTTTGTTTGTTCGACTATGTCTGTCGCAAAGCTTTGCGCTTGTTCTAAGGCATACTGGCTGTCGCGGCGTAGACTGTTAATGCCTGATGAAACAAGTGTAAGCCATAGTGGCAGAAAGGCCTCTCCCCCTTGGGAACCTGACAATCTGCTGTCAGGCTGGTGTTGTAGGTAATCAGCTTCAAGGGACATCATTGGGCCGGCTCGTTGCTTATATAACAGGACACTAGAAGGTTTGGGTTGTGCCCAGGCTTTGTGTGGATCAAAACAAAGCGAATTTGCTTGCGAAAGCCTTTGACCAAAGATGGCATTACGTTCAGGCAGTAATTTTAAATACCCACCCCATGCGGCATCAATATGGCACCAGGCGTCGAACTCTTGTGCTATTTGTATGCAGTCGTCGAGGGGATCAAAGGCGCCGCTTGCTGAGGTGCCTGCTGTGGCAATGATTGCGAGCGGCACTGTTATTTCACAGGCTTTTCTTAACGGCTCTAAAGCGATTTTATCCTCATCGTCAGTGGCAATAGTTTGTAATTTCAGGCCTAAAATTTGGCAGGCTTTATCAATTGAATAGTGGGCTGTTTCAGCGGCAAAGACGGTGTCGCGCCTAGGGTATTGTTGCTTCGCTTGCCAAAGGGCCTCTAAGTTGCCGTAACTGGCCCCTGAGGTGAAGTGACCATGGCTTTGTTCGAACAGTTGACAAAGCCAATCTAGTGTTTGCTGTTTGATTTTGTTTAAAGTGGGGTATAACTCCGGAGAGAGTAAATTACCGTTGTGGTGATTTGATAGCAGTTGTCCCACGATACTTTCCGTTGGAACCGCTGCCGTCATATGGGCTGCCCAATGACTATTTTGGTGCATTTTTCCTTCAGACAATAGGGTGCGTAGTTGGTTGGCGATGGCTTGGCTGCTATTACCTTGCTCAGTGATGGTGAGTGGCATTTCTTGCAAGACATCAGCAACTTTATATTTGCTAAGATCGCGAAGTCTTTTGATTACCGCGTCTAATTCATTCATGGCATCAAAGGATGTTTAGGTTGGGTTAAGCAAAACCCGGCGCTTTGATTAGCATCAAAGACCTCTATTACTACTGCGCCTTGGGCATATTGAGTTGAGAAGGCTCTATCTAGCAGACCCTGGCTTATCAGCTGATGAATTGAAGATTGTGATTGAGATTGAGATTGATGTTTTAGCAGTGAGAGCTTATTAGGATTGAGCTGTTGAGCTAGCCATAATGCAAGGCTATCAGATGTGGTATCCCAGTTTTGAGCGAGTTGCGGATCTGTTAAGAGCCGCTTGTCAGGTAACCAAACAGATAAGTTCGGTAAGGTGATTTTTGATTTTCCTACCGGATAATAGAATGGTTTTGCTTGTTGGTTGAGGCCCAGTAGCATTAAGCCAAATTGTGACATGGCAAGTAAGGCCATATGGTGAGCATGTTGGTCGTCAAATTGATGTTGTTGTTGTGCCATACGTACTTGATCGGCAAAAGGGCCACCGCCGGGTACGATAATAATGGCTTCATCCTGGGATAGTTGGCTTAAGGTATCTAACCAATGTTGTACTAAAGGACTGCCAAACAGACTTCCGCCAACCTTAACGATGATCATGTGCGTAGTTGTTCGATGACGTTCAGTATCGCTGCCGCTTTATCGTGAACTTCTTGATATTCTTGTTCGACATCAGAATCTGCGACAATGCCGCCGCCAGCCCAAAACCGTAGGCGGTTATTATTGTAGACAAGGGTGCGAATCAGAATATTACTATCCATATTACCGTCAAAACCGATATAAGCCATGCTGCCACAATAAGCGCCGCGTCTATCGGGTTCAAGCTCTTCAATGATTTCCATTGCGCGCAGTTTAGGCGCGCCCGTTATTGAGCCGCCAGGAAAACAAGCGCGTAGTAATGAGACAGCGCTTTCATCGTCTGCCAGTTTCCCTGTAATCGTACTAACGAGGTGGTGGACGGTAGCGAAAGATTCCAGTGCAAAGGGTTTTGGGACAGCAATTGAGCCGGGCTGACAGACTTTACCGAGATCATTTCGAAGTAAGTCGACGATCATCAGGTTTTCAGCTCGGTCTTTGATGCTGTTTTGTAGTTCGCCTGCCAAAGCGATGTCTCGTTCTGGGTTATCTATATCTCTTGGTCTGGTGCCCTTAATGGGCTTGGTTTCGACATGACCTTGATTCAGCTTTAATAAGCGTTCTGGCGATGAGCTCATGATGCTGAGGTGGGGGGTGCTGAAAAAGCTAGAAAAGGGGGCCGCATTTTGTCGGCGTAATAATGTGTATGCGTGCCAAGGGTCGCCTTTGGCTCTGATTTCAAATCGTTTGGCTAAGTTGACTTGATAGCAATCTCCTTCACGGATGTAATGTTTTATTTTGTTGAAGGCTGTTTTGTATTGTTCTGTTTCAAGTTGACATGTTAACTCACCTGAGACGGTCATGGTTTGTGGGACTGTAGTCTGCTCGCTGTTAAGTAATGTGAGCAATTTATCCCATTGTTGTTCTGTTGCGGTGTCGAGCTTGAAACTGGCTAAAAAGCATTGCTTTAGATGATGATCGGTGATGATGGCCCAATCATAGAGGCCGACGAGCAACTCCGGTGAGGCTTCATTATCGATGGCAATATTGGGTAACCGCTCTATTTGTCTGCCGAGGTCATAGTTGAATAGGCCAATGGCACCGCCACAAAAAGGCAGGTTAGTGGCTGTTTGACGAGGGTACTGTTCTAACTGTTGTTGTAAAATTCGAAACGGATCGCCATCGATGGTGTCGGTGGTCGTCTGTGTTGCTATTTTAGTTTGCGACCCAGTGGTTGTGAGTGTCTTAAAAGGTGCAGCAGCAATAATGTCGTAGCGGTTATCCTGTGCGGTATTACGTGTGCTGTCTAAAAAGACTGGCCAAGGTAAGTGGCGAATCCGTTCAAAGTAATAGCTGGAATCAGCTTGATAAGGTAAGGGTTCACAAAGGAGGGGATGATTTTTTGACATGTGGGTATTTTACGATAACTGCTGGCTGGCTAGAAGGGCAATTGCAGCAGCAGGTGCATGATCGGCAGCTTGGGATGAGCTTGGCTCTGTTAGGCGACTGAAATCAATATAGTCTTTACCAAGTCGTTTTGCACACTCTTGAGCAATAAAACGGCCAATGCCTGCGCCGATAATAGGTGCAGATTTTTGGATGGAGGGGTGGTTTGCTAAGACGGTTTGGCAGGCTTGCTGTAATTGCATTATTTGCTGTTCAGCAAGCCACTGTGCTAGCTGATGCCATTGCTGTTCAGGAAACGTGAGGGCGTCAGTCCCTAATAAACGGGCAAGACGGCGTATGCAGTCGGGTTTTTGCCATGATTGATTATCGGCGGTGTTGTCTTGAATTGTAGTGGGGTCAAGTTGATCAAGTATGACCCAACAATCGCCGCTGGTGGCGAAGAGTTCTGCGGTAAGCCGAATGGTTTTATTGTCGAAAGGGACGGTATGAGCAATTGCGATAAGCGGTGTTCTGATAGCGCCAGCATAATGTAGCTCGCTGATGGCTTGACGTTCGAAGTCGTTAAAGGCTTTTGGTTGGGCTTGGTGGTTGTCGATGGCAATGATATCACTGGTGGTACTGCCGACATCAATGAAAACCCCTTGCTCCACCCGCCCAGCAGCGAACGTTACACTGGCTTGCCAATTACGCGATGCGACTTGCTGCCATTGATTTTTAGCTTGACGAGGCGTTAGCCATCCTAGATCACCTGCATAAATATGACAGCACTCTTCAGATAAAAAGAGATGGATGCAATCTAAAATTTCGGTGACGCCTGATTGCCGGTCAGGGAAAATGTCGACGAGTTCTCCGGTCATTGTGATGACGTTGAACTGGGTAGGTTGGAGGAGTTTTGCTTGGGCTGTTTTAACGGCCTTTTGCAACTGTTCGATGCCTTGCCAAAGCGGGCAGGGGATTTCGACAACTTGGCGTAGCTCGCCTTTTTGTGTGCACTGGACCACTTTGAGGTGAGCACCGCCAATGTCCCAGCCTGTGATAATAGGTTGTGTCATAGCGTGAGTTTGATGGTTTTCCGTTGGGTTATTGGTGATAAGGCTGTTTTTTTTTGCTCTATTATGTCAAATAAACGCTGCATAGGGTTAAGGTTTAAAGCAGTACGGAGAGCAATGTAACTTGTGGTTAACCGTGGATTGATATCGACGATATATAAGCCATTGTCATTATGGATGAGATCAATGCCAATAAAGCCAAATAAACCGGGAAAAGCGGCCTTTATTTGTTGGGCTATTTGGTTTGCTTGGGTTAGACTCGGCAGCGTTTTATTTTGGCTATTAATTGTGCAGGCAGACAAGCTCAGCTGGCCTTGAGACTGGATGAGATATTGTTGATTGATGGAAAGGACTTCAATCGCATTATCTGTTGCTAATAAACAAAGACTTAGATCTGTTCCGCTACAATAAGGTTGTACTACTTGTTGATTGAGCTCTGATTGCCTTAATGTGGCTAGGTGGCTTTGTAATTCGGAGGCCGTTTTGAAAAAATAGGTTTCTACACAGCCTGCGCCGTCAAGGGGTTTGAGAATATAACCATTCTGGCTCGAGAGGTCTGAGGCTAAGCAGTCAGAAGCGAGCTGTGTTGGTATTGATGGTATACCCAGTTGTGACAGGTGTTGATAACAGTGTAGTTTGTTACTGGTTGATTGTATTGCTCTGGGCTGGCTGCCAAGAATAGTTTTTCTGGCGTCTAATGCGCGTTGTTGTAATGAGGCTAAAATAGCGTCGGTTTCAGGTGCGATAATGAGTACCATGTCGCACTGGATTAGGCAGTGTGACCATGCCTGGTCGTAGTCAGCTATTGTCGTTATTTGATGGCAATGATGTTGTGTGTTTTGTTGGAATAGGCTGAGTTCATCAAGCCGATTATCACGTAGTGTTATCAGTGTGCAGTGTTGAGTTTCATGGCAATCTTGCAGTATTGCGAGCAGCATTTGATTGCCTTCATTCACGAGGCTAGTTGGGAGGTTCTGCTCTGCTAATGCGCCGCTTGTGATATGTTCGTAAACAAATAGTTTCATCAAGTTGAGTCGAGGAGGTTGAGTGGAGATTATACCGGTCATTGATTTGATGGGGGGAATAGTTGTGCACGCGAAAGCGGGCCACCGTGCGTCTTATCAGCCTATTGATTCTGTCCTAACGGCAGCGAGGGATTTACTAACAGTTGTGGCTGATATTTTGGCCTTTTTTCCTTTCAAAACGATCTATATTGCCGATTTGGACGCGATATCAGGCGAAAAAATTGATATGACATTGTATAAAGCGTGTCTTGCCCAGTTTCCAGATACTGTTTTTTGGCTTGATACTGGTATTTGCGTTCAGAGCGATTGGGCCTGGTTTCCATCTTCAGACCGCTTAGTGATGGTGCTGGGGAGCGAAAATTTACAAGCGTTATCACTGCTATCAGATATTGATTCCTGTGTGTTGTCTTTGGATTTCAAGCAGAGTCAGTTCTTGGGGGATAAGGCGATTTTACAGCAGGTCGAACTGTGGCCGGAGCGGGTGATTGTGATGAACTTAGATCGAGTTGGTATTGATTTGGGACCTGATTTTGCTCTAATTTCAGAAATTCAATTGAGGAAACCATTGGTTCAAGTGATTGCGGCTGGCGGTGTGCGAGAGAATGAAGATCTGGTGTTGCTGGGCCAAGCGGGCGTTCAGCAAGTGTTGATAGCGAGTGCCTTACATCAAGGTAAGTTTACGCGAGAGATGTTAAAACAGTATTAATCACCCCGCCTTGCGATAAGGCAGGGTGATTGAATAAGGGTGTTACTTAACTTGCTGCGAAAGGATGTTCTGACGCTTTGTATTGTGCAACAACGTCAGCCGCTTTTGGCTCACGTGCTACTGCACGTTTGATTGATTCTTTCGTTGCGCGGTAGTTCCAGTCTTGAATTTTTTGATCGTTATCTGCCGTTGGAGAAATGAATACACCAACACAGATAAAGCAATCATCAGCTTCAGCCATTGGAATTGTGCCGTCTTCAACACATTCAGCAACAGCCATCGCAACACCGCGCTGCGCTGGGCCGAACATTTGAACTGCTTGTTTCATGTTTTTGATGGTTACTTTGTTGAACATGACAGTGGCAGGTTTAACCATTAGGTTAGGTGCGACTACAGCTAATAAGCCGTTAACACCTGCTTTTTGGTCTGTCATAGTGCGGCAGAAAGCATCTTCTGCTGCTGAACCACGTGGGCCCATAAGTAAGTCAATATGAGCAACGTTGTCTAGATCTCCATCTTCAATGACAAGAGATTCCCCTACAAGTACACGATCGATAACTGGCATATTATTTTGTCCTGTTCCAAAAAATTATTAAAAATTCTCAATTAACTCATCGCGACACATTGTAGTGATGAGGGTTATACGTATTAAGGAACGTATTCCCTGCTCAGTACCATGCACTTTTGGGCGCGCATGATGGCTGAAATTCGGTTTAAGAAATCACCTGTGAAAATGCGTAACTTAGCAAGCTCGCTGCGGCCATATCTGCAGTTGTACCAGGGTTGATTGCATTCTGCTTCAATTCTTTATCCCATAGAGTGATGTCGGTCTCAAATTGACTCAGGTTACTGTTCTTATTCATCTTTTCGATAATGTTCTTTGACTCAGTCATCACTTTAGTTGCACATGCCAGACCTTGTTTACGACGAATCAAACTATCTGGTATTGCTGATAGGAGCTTAAGATACGCGAAAGCAGTAGCCCATTCAACACTTTCCCCACAATTAATTGACAATGTCAAATTTGTTAGACCTAGCTCAAAAATATCATGGTAATTATTGGCATATTGTGCGGCGATTGAATCTCGGTTTTTAGCCAGTTCCATGGCCTGTTTTAGCGTGACTGTCGGGGGAGAATAAATGTCTTGTTCAGGGCTTTCTCCCATACCGCCGGGTTCTGCCATTTGAATGGCTTGATAGGCCAATTCGGCATCTTTGATAGTCAGTGCGCTGAGGGTGCGATTTAATGCTGAGGGTAATTGATCAAAATGGTCACAATCGGCGACGGCTTTGCATAAAGGTGCAAACAGTAAAATAATGCCGAGATTGGTATTACAATCGACAACGGTTCGCGTTGCTCTAACCGCGTGTAAAATCATTTCGCCGACGGTTAGATTTTGTTGAGAAAAAATAGGTGCGATGGCATGGGCGCTGTCGATAAAATTTTGTACCGACATATTATGGCCATCACTAAAACCATTCACGTTGCCAGGTTTGGGAGCAGAAACTTCTTGTATGCAGGCCCAGGTGACGGCATTCTCTATTTGCTTAGTATTGAGCATGTTCTGTGATATCTGATGGCGTGATGCGTCTGGCCATGGCTTGGGCCAATTGATCGGCAATATCAATCCCTGTTGCTTGGTGTAGGCCTTTCCATGCCGGCACGCTATTGACCTCTAAGACCGTGTAGTCACCATTCTGTGTTTGAATGATATCGACACCAGCATAGGCCGCGTTTACGGCTTTTGTGGCGTTAATGGCTAAGGCTGCCATGTCATCATTAATGGCGGCGGCGAGGCAATCGGCGCCTTGGGCAAAATTGGTGATCCAGTGTTTTGAGTGGCGTGACATTGATGCGATGACTTTGCCATCAATGACCAATATCCGCCAATCGTGCCATTGGTTTGGTGTAAGCGGTGCTATGTATTGTTGTAAATAGAAAGCATCACCGATGGGCGCTTGCTGTTTAAGCTCGGTCAGCGAGGTGATTTTTTCAATGCCTTTGCCTTGGCAGCCAAACAGGGGTTTTAAAACTAAGGTATGACCTTGCTTAAATTGTTGTGCAGCAATGTCATGGGCTTTATTAATACTTTCACAGGCCCATGTTTTAGGCGTGTTAATGCCAGCAAGATGGAGGCGCAGTGATGTGCGGGCTTTGTCGACAGTATGTTCGATGGCTTTGGCGGTATTAAAAACCGGCACCTTTAATTCCGCTAAGGTATGGAGAATATCCATTCTAAGGGTGATTTGTTCTAATGTGCCTGGTGCGATACCTCGGACGATAATTGCGTCGGGTAGGCTGTTGTTTAACCCTGGAATGGCGAGGCCATTTTGGGTATCAAGATCAATGGTGCAATCGGCTAAATCGGCCAGTATAGCTGTGATTTTATAACGCGCTAGAGCATCGACTAACTGTCGGCTATGCCAACCATGGGTGTCATTAAAAATGACGATATTAGGTCGCGATGCCATAGCGCTATTACGGTGTCGTTATAAACCGAAAGAGCTTGCCAGCATGGTTGGGTTCAACTCACCTGCTGTGAAGCTATTACCGGTGTTCGTATTGGTGACAATGACTTTGGCGGGACTAAATAACATAGGATCAATTTTGAAAAAATCATATTCATAGGATTTGAATGTTTCAGCAAAAGGGCGACCATAATCTGAAGAAGTATTGCTTGGCATATTGTCAGCTAAATCTTGGGCTTCGTCATCAGTAGATTGGACAAAGAGGTGAACGAGGCCACCATATAAGATCGCATCATTGGTACGACCCATGCTGGTCATAAAGTCACCGCCTGGCGGTGCGACCGGAGTGACGCCAAACCCATCAATGATTTTATCCATTGGGAAATGGAGTGTATGGGCTTTGTGCATAGCGACTTCTAAGACTCGAATGGCGATTTGCATGACCCCGGCTAAGCTGGATGTCGGTGTCAAAATAAACGTCAGTTTATCAGCGCTAATACCGCAGTCTTTGGCGACTTTTTCCACGACTTCTATTGGCGGGAATTTATCGACTTCTAGGACAATGCACGTGCTCTCAGCGCTATCTCTATAGCCGAACTCTTTGAGAACTTCTTCTTTGCCGGCTAATGCTCGGCCTGGGCCAGATCCTAAAGCGAAGAACTTACTGTCTTCACTTTTATGTGAGAGGCTCCAGCCTGCGTATTGGCTACCAAGGCAACTCAGCACCGGTGTTTTGGCATGGACATTGACTGACCAAGGCCAGTTATTAAAGCCGCTATTGGTCCCTAATGTGGCCGTTCCAAGCCCACCCATACAAATTTCGCCAATTAAACGGCCGGCTTCCAATCCACCGGTACAGTTAATACCGGCATCAATAATGCGTGTGCCATTACTTAAAGTACTAACGTCTAATTGTAAGGCTTGTGCATCAGCGACAAGATGGTCGATTAGCGGCTGGCAAGCAGCATTGACGCTGGTCCAGTTAGCGGAAAGTGCACTACTCATAAGGGGTGAGATCCTGTCTTTTTCTAAGAATGTATTTTGGTATGAAGAGTTTACTGGATTTATGCCAGAATTTGTTTAGTTTTTATTATCTTGTTTTACTTTTTTCATCACTTGGTCAATGGCATGTATGCGTTGTTTGGCGAGCACTTCGGAGATGGCTTTGCCTTCGATACCTTGTGCCATAATCGCTTTGATATCAACTGCTTTACTCACTTCATAACACTGTCTGAAAATAGCAACATTGGGCATGTCAGCGTCTTCATAGCCGGGCCGACCGCGGAAATCAGCTTCGCTGGCAAGGCAATATTGCTCAAACTGGCGTGGCTTTCTGAAGGCATCTAAAGCGTCAAACACTTTAAGGATAGTTTTGGGTTTTAATTCCATCAATAAGTGCATATGGGTGTGATATTCGGCTACTTTGATAGCGAGGCTCTGAATGTCTTTCGGGGCGCGAATACGCTGGCATAGTTGCTCTGTGAGTGTGATGCTGCGCGCTTCGTGGCCAATATGTTGAGGGAGGATATTTTGCGGTGTCGTGCCTTTGCCTAAATCATGGCATAACGCTGCGAAAATGACGCCGATGTCATTACTTAAGCGTGCTGCTTGGTTAATGACCATCATGACATGAATGCCGGTATCGACTTCGGGATGCCATTTTGGCACTTGTGGGACACCGAAAAGGCGATCAACTTCTGGGAATAAGGTTTTTAAGGCACCGGTTTCACGGAGTGAGGTAAAAAAACGTGAGGGTTGTTTGGTTTGTAATGCTCTTGCCAGTTCTTGCCAGACGCGCTCAGGGACGAGGTGTTCGAGTTCTTTGGCTTCAACCATTTGCTGGATAAGTGCTTTGGTTTCATCGGCAATGGTGAAGTTAAAACGGGCGGCAAAACGCGCAATTCTTAGTACGCGAACAGGGTCTTCGGTGAAAGCGGATGACACATGGCGTAGGGTTTTGTTTTTGAGATCTTGTTGGCCATTGTAAGGATCAATTAATTTGCCATTGGCATCTTGTGCGATGGCATTGATGGTGAGATCACGACGTGCGAGATCTTGTTCTAAGGTGACGTCTGGTGCGGCATGAATTGCAAAGCCTTTATAGCCGGGTGCTGTTTTACGCTCCGTGCGAGCGAGGGCATATTCTTCGTTGGTATCGGGGTGAAGGAAGACGGGAAAATCTTTACCAACAGAACGAAAACCTTGTGCGAGCATCTGTTCTGGACTCGACCCCGCGACGACCCAATCCCGATCTTTGACGGGCAGGCCAAGCAGTTGATCGCGGACACCGCCGCCGACAAGATAAGTTTCCATAACCTTTAGTTTACGGCTTTTTAGGATGAACTGCAGGCATGCGTTTGCCTAAAGGCGTTATTTTTTGTTTACGTTGGTGATCAAAAATAGCAGCGTAACTGATGACATTGGCTGTGTATTTTCTGGTTTCATTGAAGGGAATGTTTTCAATCCAAATATCAGCAGGTAAGGTCTTTTTAGGTAGCCAGCGTGCGACTCGGTGTGGCCCGGCATTGTAGGATGCTGTGGCTAGTACAGGATTCTTCTGGTTGCCATCATAAACTTGACGTAAGTAGGCGCTACCTAACTGGATATTGCGTTTTGGGTTTAGGAGCTCTGACATATTTTTGAGCGGCGCTTTGATGCGGCGGGCAATTGAACGGGCCGTTTTAGGCATCAGTTGCATCAAGCCTCGGGCACCAACGCGCGATCGGGCTTTGACATTAAAGGCGCTTTCTTGTCTGGCGACACCCAGTAACCATGATGGATCTAGCTTGGTCTGGTTACCTGCTTGAATCATATTTTTTTCATAGACAACGGGGAAACGTAAGTTGAGGTCATCCCAGGACTTGGCTTTACCGAGTAGCGCAATGGTTTGATTGTGCCAGCCCCAACGATGGGTGAGGGTGGCGAGTATTTCTAAGTCACATTTTGGTAAGGCTTGATTAAGGTAATAGGCTTGTTGGCGTGCTTCTGTGTGCATACTTAAGGCATAAAACTCACGAAGTTGTTGAATTTCTATGCGGTTTGAAAATGCGGTTAATTGTTCTTTATTAAAAGCCAGAGAACGGTGGTTCATCTGGTAACTTTTACCTAATTTATCGGCAGATAAGAAACTATAATAATCACGTTGTAACATCAGTTTGTGATAAATTTTGTCGGCTTTATTTTGTTGTCCTTGTGCGGCATAACTACGCGCGAGCCAATATTGCCAGCGGGTGGTCTGTTGCTCTTCTATATGAAGGCTGCGAATGGCTTTTTGTGTCGCGGGCCAATCCTGTTGCCACAATGAGGCACGCACTCGCCAATGTTGGTGAGGTGTATCGCCATAAAAAAGCAGCGTTTTATCTTGTCTATTGAGTGCTGCGCGGGTAGCAATGGCGGCTTGAATAGTGTGCCGTTGTGTTTGGCTAAAAGTATAGCGTTGCTTTAGTCTTTGCCATTGCACGAAAGCGTGCTCTGTTGACCTTCTGGCTAAGCGGGTTAAGCCCACTTCAATCAGCTTTTTATCAATTGTTTTAGCGCTGATAAATTTGGGGAGGCCTTTAGGTGTTTGTGATGGCATGAGTTGGAGCTGACCGAGTGGCTTTTGGTGCATGCGCTGCCAACGCGCGACTAATTTTTTGGCGGCGGCAGTATGTTTGACAGATTTAGCAAGGTAATTGGCGAGTGGAAACTGATGTTGCTCCATGGCAAGTTGTAGCCTTTGCCAGCGTAATTTGTCGGTCAGCTTGCCTTTACTTTCGAAGAACCGAAATGGGGCGTCACAATTTTTGTGTTGAGACTGTCCGGTTAACCAGAGTGCGGGCGTTTCTTTCAGGGCTTGTTGTTGTTTGCCAGTATTGATCAGGGCTGCGAGTCTGGCACATTGGCGCGCTGCATTTTGAGGAGCTTGGTAATGTTTGAGGTAATGGGACCATTGTTTGTTTTTAGCCAGGCGGTCTAACCAGACGTTACGCAGTCTATCAGCGTAGAAGCTATGACGATTTTGTTTAATAAATCGGGTCAAGCTATCAGGGTTAACTGTATTGAGACGTGTCCTGAGATAGCGATATTCGAGATAGTTTTTTAAGGGGTAATGGCCGAGCTGTTTTTTATGGGTGTAATATTGGGTTAGTTTGCCATTCTGCAGCCCGTTGAGCGCTTGCTGGAACTGTGTGCGCTGCTGCTCTAGCGCCTGGTTGTCAGCGGCATGAGTGAGAATTGGAAGAAGAATGAGGAGGCTGCTGAGGAGCAGATTATTAAGAAAAACCATGGCGCTATCATAAACTAAAAGGGATTTGATGAACGGCTAATATTTACTTTTTTAGCGGTGTTGTAGAACGAGTTCTTCTAGTTTGTCGAGGTTTGGAATATAGGCGATTTTATTCCCAATATGGGTACGGCAATGTAAGAAATCTGATGTTTTATCATCGTCATTGACTAACTGCAAAGCCGTTTCATTGAGGTGAATAAGTTGGGGTGCACCGTGACAAGGAAGGGCATAGGCTTGTAGCTTGTTATCTGGATTGATGCTGTAGATAATGCAAAGCTTATTGGCTTGTTCATTGTGGTCTTTTTCATCTTCAACTAAACCCTCTAAATCGAGCAAGGTCAGTTGATGATTATTCCATTGATATTGGCCTATGCAGTAGCTGGGTTTGTCTCCTGCTTGGGTCACTCTTGGCATCGGGATGACTTCTGCAATGGCGGTGTTCGGCAGCAGCAAATAATGTTGCTGAAGCGGAATAAGCATACAAGGGATAAAGTCGGTGGATAATTCAGCCATTTTGGGTTCCTGATGATGCGTTTTTTTTAATCATGGTCCGGGTATTTTGCACCCAGTAGATTTTGTAAGGTATCGACTAATTCGCCTTCTTGGTAAGGTTTACCAAGGTAGGCATTAACACCAATGCTACGGGCACGTCCGCGATGTTTATCACCGGTACGTGATGTGATCATGATGATGGGGATATGATTAAATTGTTCATCATTTCTGACTAATGTTGCAAATTCAAACCCGTCCATTCGCGGCATTTCAACGTCGAGTAGAATGACATCGGGTATTTTGTCATTTAGCAAGGTGACTGCATCAATGCCACCGCGGGCGGTGATGACGTCGAAGCCATGACGTTTTAATAGATTGCCGGAGGCTTTACGCATAGTGATGGAGTCGTCGACAACCATAGCAACAGGCAGGCGATTTCGGATGGATTCTGATGTCGAAATAGCACTGTTGAGCAAATTGTCTGCTGCAATGGTTTTGTCTACTGCATTCACTAAGGTTGGAATATCGAGGACAAAGACAACTTGACCATCGCCTAAAATCGTTGCACCACTAATGGCGGCGATATGGTCTAGCTGTTCGCCGACAGATTTGAGGACGATTTCACGGCTGCTGTTAACCGAGTCGATAACAAGGGCGACTTGTACTTCGCCTGAATTAAAGAGCAATAGTGGCAGTTGTGGGGCATGTTCGTCTTGTAGTCTAAAGGGCTGGTTGAGTAAGCTTGCGAGTGCCATAAACTTATATTCAGTGCCGTTGAACTCGTATCTTGCATCATCACCTTGTGCCAGTAATGTTTTGACTTCTTTCACTGAAATACGCTCGCCAGCATGCACTGAGGCGAGCGGCACGGCGTATTGATCACCTGCGCTACCAATTAAGAGTGCTTGCATGACAGACAAGTTTAAAGGTAGGCGAATATTGAAACTAGAGCCTTGACCGGGCACTGACTGGATTGATAGGCGTCCTTTTAGGGTTCTAATTTCACTGTTAACAACATCCATACCAACACCACGGCCAGCCAGTTGTGACACATCGTCAGCGGTACTGAAGCCGGAATGTAAAATGAACTGGATAAGTTCATCATCGCTTGGTATTTTGTCTGGGTTGATCAGATTTTTGGCTAGGGCTTTTTCACGGATTTTTTCGATATCAATGCCGCGACCGTCATCGGAGAGGGTAATCAGTATTTCTGAGCCGTCGCGGGTGATGGTTAATGTCAGTGTTGCGACGTCAGGTTTTCCTGCTTGTTGACGTTCTTTTTTACTTTCGATGCCGTGTGAAATTGCATTACGAAGAATGTGTTCAATAGGCGCGACGATATGATCTAGGATGGTTCTATCTAGCTCTCGGTCGGCACCATAGACGATGAGTTCAGATTGTTTACCCACTTCCTCATTGGTTTGACGAACGATGCGTTCGAAACGGGGAATCAACCCATTAAAAGGCAATAAACGGGTGTTCATCAGACCTTGTTGTAGGTCGGTGCTGAGGCGCGATTGTTGGATTAAAATGGTATCTGATTCTCGGACAAGGCCTTCCATAGAATGGGTAATGTCATGTAAGTCGGTGACACTTTCAGTTAAACCGCGAGACAGATGCTGCATTTGTGAAAAGCGATCAAGTTCGAGTGGGTCAAACTCTGAGCGGCCCTGGTTTGCGTTACCTTCGTAGCGGAATAGAATTTGTGCTTCGGTTTCCATTTCTAGCTTACGTAATTGTTCTTGTAACCGTTCGACAGTCGATTCCATTTCGCCGAGCTGTTGGCGCATGGCGGTATTTTGTTGGCTAACGCGATCACGAGAGATGCTCACTTCGCCTGAGAAGTTGGTCAGAAAATCGAGTAATTCGGCTTTAACGCGGACTTGCTCATTATTATTTGTGGTAGGTTTAGCTTGTGAAGGCATTTGTTCAGCGTCAGCGTAAAAGCTGACGGTGGGAATGAGTTGGGTTACGTGAATATCGCTTACATCGGGCTCTGATTGACCACTGAATTGGTCTATCTCAGTAATGAGATCGTCGGCAGACATAATGTGACTTCGCTGGCTAAGCTGATCTTGCATGTCTGCTAGGCGATCTTGGCAACGTTGTAATAGGTTAAAGAAGGCATCATCAGTGTCACATTTATTGTCACTGGCCATGATGGCAAGCGATTCAGTGTGATGGGTTAGATCTGCAATTGGCGTAATAGCTGTTAAGCGAGAGCCGCCTTTTAAGGTATGGAGATCACGTTGTAGTTGTAGTGAAGCTTCATTGTCGCCGGATTTTTTCTGCCAGCGTTTAATAGCTTCTCCACTAGATTCTAATAATTCGGCACATTCTTCAGTAAAGGCTTCAAGGAGATCGTCATCGGTGTGTGGAATACTAAATAACCCACTATCGGTTGTTTGAACTAGTGGTTCATCAGTTTCTGGCGTTTCGAAGCGTAGCGTGTGTAGCGTATCGAAATAATGTTCAACTTGGGCATTATAATCTTCGGTATCAGCTGGGCTCTGGTTTTCTTTTAAGCCTTTAATGATCTCATTGACTTGTGTTGATCCATTGGCCAATAGCGCTGAAATGGCTGAATCCGACATATCGGGTTGTGATGCTAAGCGTGCTAATAATTGGTAGGTATCGCTTAACTCTGTGACTTCAGCGTAGTTGGCATTTTCGGTTAGTTTAGCCAAGGTATGCTGAATAGCTGATTTGTAGTCTTCATCTTCTGGTAGCTGCTGTAATTGCTGGCGTAAGAAGTGATATTGCTCGAGTAATTCATCTGTCTCATCGAGGAAGATAGACAGCGTTTCAGGGTTAAGCCGCTGTGGTGAATTGTCTGCAGTTAGTTGTTCAGTTTCTAGTGTGCTGATAAGGGCTAACAAATCATCGACTTGTTGCGGGTTCTCTTGATTTATGACGGCATCATCAATAAGTTGTTCTAGGCCTGAAACACCTTCGTCGAGCTTGTTGAGTTGGATTTCATTTAACGATATATCTTGCTGGTAGAGCTGATGTAATGTCTTGTCGAAGGCGTCAGCTACATCGGCAACGGCATTGACATTCGCCACTCTGGCGGAGCCTTTGAGCGAGTGCGTCGTTTGTAAGATAGTTTCGCTAATAGGGAATGGCCAAGCTGCATTAGAGATTTGATCTTTGAAGGTGCTGATATGGTCAGAGGCTTCATCACTGAAGATTTGGCGTAATTCTCTGTCTGTTGCGTCAGTATTCTCTGTGTCTGATTCGACATTCGGCTGCATTAGCGCCGTGATCGATGCTTTAATGGCATCGACATTTTCTTCCCCTGAGAAGTCACCTTGGGTAAAACGGGTGATGAGTAATGGGATCAGTTGATGACTTTTTATAACAATGTCTTGGACAGCCGCTGGTGTTTCAATTTGATTATCGAGTGTGAGATTGAGTAAATCTTCGATTGACCAAGCCAAATCACCGATAACCTCGGCACCCGCCATGCGTCCGCTGCCTTTTAAGGTATGGTAATGGCGACGAATAGTGGCAAGGTCTTCCGCGCTTTGTGTTGCTTGCCAGCTTGGAATTAAGGTATCTAATTCTGCGATGACTTCATCAGCTTCTTCGATAAAGACTTCGGCAATGTCGGGATCGATGCCTTCGGCAAATTGTAGTTCGGTTTCTACTGAAGGTGGCTCGACTGTTTGAAGATCATTAATGTTTAGGCCGAGTAATGGCTCTAATTCAAGATTATCGGGCTCAATAACCTCGGATTCTAGAATCAGTTCGGACGTGCCCAGTTGTTCAATGTAACGACCGACAGTTGTTGGTTGTTTTTCAACGGGTGCGGATTCAAGTTTTTGAATATACCGATCGACACTTGTTGGTTGTCTTTCAACGGGTGCCGATTTAAGTTGTTGAATATACCGATCGACGCTTGTTGCTTGTCTTTCAACGGGTGCGGATTCAAGTTGCTGAATATACCGAGCGAG